>UEZM01000026.1_pt1 | contig 9677 bp, 9 predicted proteins | sample 1903751 | NCBI WGS metagenome assembly UEZM01 (sample SAMEA4776353, study PRJEB27445) | saltern metagenome | biome: Hypersaline environment; feature: solar saltern; material: Pellet | place: Spain | collected 2012-08 | depth 0 m | reverse complement strand
CGTTGACGGGAAGACGAAGCGCGAACGCGTCCGGGAGTCCCTCGACGGCGGCTACGACCTCGAACGCCTGGCGGCGCGGGCGGCCTCCGGCAGCGCCGACGCCGCCGACCTGCTCGCGGTCCGGGACACCCTCGCGCGTCTGCCGGCCGTCGCCGACGCGATCGCGGACTCTCGGCTCTCGGAGTCGCCACTCGCGGCCGTCGTCGACCGCCCGGATCGTGAGGCTGCGGCCCGCGTGCGCGAGGAACTCGAAGCCGCCCTCGCCGACGACCCCCCGAAGACGGTGACTCAAGGGGGAGTGTTCAGAGAGGGGTACGACGACGGCCTCGACGACCTGCTGGAGCGCCACCAGGAGGCGATGGGGTGGATCGATACCCTCGCCGAGCGGGAGTCCCGGAAACACGGCCTCAATCACGTCTCCGTCGATCGGAACAAAACTGATGGGTACTACATCCAGGTCGGCAAATCCGCCGCCGAAGGGGTGCCCGAACAGTACCGGGAGATCAAGACGTTGAAAAACTCCAAACGGTTCGTGACCGACGAACTCGACGAGCGCGAGCGGGAGATCCTCCAACTGGAGGAGGCCCGCGGCGACCTGGAGTACGACCTGTTCTGTGACCTTCGCGAGCGGGTCGCAGATCGGGCGGAACTCCTCCAGGACGTCGGCCGCGCGCTTGCGGAAGTCGACGCCCTAGCGTCGCTTGCGACGCACGCCGCCGGCACCGATTGGGTCCGGCCGGAGTTGGTCGACCCGGGGCCGCTCCGGATCGAGGCCGGCCGCCACCCAGTTGTCGAGCGGACAACCGAGTTCGTCCCCAACGACCTCGGGTTGGGCGGTACGGGCGACGGCATCGGGAGTGGAGGAGGCGCCGAAGCGGACGCCGACCCCGACTTCCTACTCGTCACCGGACCGAACATGAGCGGGAAATCGACATACCTCCGGCAGGCCGCGCTGATCACGCTGCTCGCCCAGATCGGGAGCTTCGTGCCCGCCCGATCGGCGACCATCGGGGTCGTCGACGGGATCTACACCCGCGTCGGCGCGCTCGACGAACTCGCACAGGGGCGTTCGACGTTCATGGTGGAGATGCAGGAACTCTCGAACATCCTCCATTCGGCGACCGAGGAGTCGCTGGTGATCCTCGATGAGGTCGGCCGCGGGACCGCAACCTACGACGGGATCTCGATTGCGTGGGCGGCGACCGAGTACCTCCACAACGAGGTGCGCGCGAAGACGCTGTTTGCGACCCACTACCACGAACTCACCGCGCTTGCGGAGCACCTCGACCGGGTCGCGAACGTCCACGTCGCGGTTAATGACGCCGGCGACGACGTGACCTTCCTCCGAACGATCGAACCGGGGGCAACGGACCGGTCGTACGGCGTCCACGTCGCGGATCTCGCGGGCGTCCCCGATCCGGTGGTCTCCCGCGCCGACGGGGTGTTGGACCGGCTTCGCGGCGACGAGGCGATCGACGTTCGGGGAGGCGGGAGTGAGAGTGCAAGCGACGCCGACACCCACCAGGTCGTCTTCGACCTCGACGCCGGGGGGTTCCGAACCGACGCCAGCGCGGACGGCGGCGCGGCCGCCGATGGCCCGGACAGCCAGGCGACGGAGGGATCGGAGCAGGGGGGCGACACACTCGACATCGACCCCGCTGCCGAGTCGGTCCTCGCGGCGCTCCGCGACCTCGATGTCGACGAGACGCCGCCAGTCGAACTGATGGCACAGGTCGCCGAGTGGCAGGCGGAACTCGACGGGAAGTGAGCCGCGCCGGGGCAGTGGGGTTCGACCACCGGTACTGATTAGGGAGTCACGCACGAACCCATTTGACAGATGTGGACCGCCGAGCAATCGGTCCGCCGCCCCGACGGGTGGGGTCGCGCGGATCACCGAACCGACCCGATCGGGGGGCGCACGTGACAGACGTCCACCTCGAAGCGACGGTCAGCCTCCGAGGTGTCGTCTTCGCGCCCCGCGGGGACGTACTCGTGGTACGGCGGGCGAGCGACGACGGCTGGGAGCTTCCGGGCGGACGACTCGCGCCCGACGAGGACGCAGCCGAGGGCGTCCACCGGGAGATCGTCGAGGAGACCGGACTCGACACCGACGTGGGACGGCCCGTCCACGCGACCTCGTGGCGGAACGCGGCGGATAAGGGGCGCTTTGCGGTCTACTACTGGTGTGTGCCCGACGGCCAGGGGATCGACCTCGGCTCCGGAGCCGACCCGGTGGCACTCAGCCACGAACACGTCGATCACGCGTGGCTTCCGCCCGAAAGAGCCCTCGAGCGACTCACCGGCCCCCAAGAGCACGCGGTGTCTGTGGCGATGGAGGTGTACGACCCGTGAGCGACGCGGGCGACGGTGCGGGATACGACGATGCCGACACCGATGGCGACGGGAGCGACGGCGCGGATACTGACGGCGCTGACGCGTCGGCGTCGACGCCGACGATCCGCGAACTCGACGACCGGACCGTGCGACAGATCGCGGCGGGGGAGGTGGTCGAACGCCCCGCCTCGGTGGTGAAAGAACTCGTCGAGAACAGCCTCGACGCCGGCGCCGACCGGATCTCCGTTGCGGTCGAGGCCGGCGGCACGGACGGCATCCGCGTCCGCGACGACGGCGTCGGGATGGATCGGGAGGCCGTCGAGCGCGCGGTCGAAGAACACACCACGAGCAAGATCCAAAGCATCGACGACCTCGAAGCCGGCGTCGGGACCCTCGGATTCCGCGGGGAGGCGCTCCATACCATCAGCGCGGTCTCGCGGCTCACGATCCGGACCAAGCCCCGGGGCGGCGACAGCGGGACCGAACTCCGGGTCGAGGGCGGCGAGGTGACCCACGTCGGCGCTGCCGGGTGCCCCGCGGGCTCGGTCGTCGCGGTCGAGGACCTGTTCTATAACACGCCGGCCCGCCGGAAGTTCCTGAAGACGACCGCCACGGAGTTCGATCACGTCAACACCGTGGTCACCCATTACGCCTTAGCGAACCCCGACGTCGCGATCTCGCTGGAGCACGACGACCGCGAGGTGTTCGCCACCGAGGGCCGCGGCGACCTCCAGTCGGCGGTACTGTCGGTGTACGGCCGGGAAGTCGCGGAGGCAATGATCCGGGTCGACCACCAGTCCGACTCGGGCGGCGAGGGGGGCGGTTCGGATGCCGAACCCGGGTCGGGTGCGGCGGCGGCCTCGCCCGTCGCGTCGGTCGCGGGGCTTGTCAGCCACCCCGAGACGACTCGGAGCACCCGCGAATACCTCTCGACGTTCGTGAACGGCCGGTACGTGGCCGCCGGCGTCCTTCGGGAAGCCGTTCTCGACGCATACGGCGGCCAGTTGGCGTCGGACCGCTACCCGTTTGCAGTCCTGTTCGTGGACCTCCCCGCCGACTCCGTCGACGTCAACGTCCACCCCCGGAAAATGGAGGTAAGATACAATAAGCCGGATGCGGTGAAGAACTCAGTCCGCACTGCGATCGAAAACGCGCTTCGGGAGGAGGGGATACTTCGATCCTCGGCTCCGCGTGGGCGAAGCGCGCCAGAACAGACTCCCATCGAACCAGTCACACCGGACGACGAAGTCGAACTAACCCCCGACCATCCGACTCGCTCCACGAAAGACGCTACGGACGGACCAGCGTCGAATGATACGGACGAGCGGCTCTCGGATACTCAGTCCGCCCGACAGTTCGGTGATACGAATTCAACAGCACCTCAGCCGGATACGCAGCCACCTCAGAGCACCGATCCGTCTCATTCCCCTACAGAATCGTCTCGCACGTCTGAATCCAAGTTGGAAGGTACAGATTCCGAATTAGCATCCTCGGACCCGGAGACACAGTCACAATCGGCCGTAGAATCAGAACCGGAGCAAGCTACCAATAAGCATCCGCCACAAACTATCTCTACGACCAACCCGGAAACTCAAACCACGCTACACGGCGATGTCGCAACCTCACCGACGGAGTACGGCGATCTCCCCAACCTCCGTGTCTTAGGCCAACTCCAGAATACGTATATCGTCGCTGAAACGGACGACGGTCTAGTTCTTATTGACCAACACGCCGCTGACGAACGAGTGAATTACGAACGGCTACAGAAGCAATTTGAGGGAGATACGACCGCCCAGGCGCTGGCAGAACCGGTTGAGGTGGAGTTGACCGCACGCGAGGCGTCGGCCTTTGCGGCCGCAAGAACTGCCCTCTCAAGTTTCGGGTTTCAGACCGAGCGCGTTGATGACCGAACGATCGAAGTGTCTACCGTCCCAGCGGTGATCGCCGAACCTGCGGGACCGGAACTCGTTCGCGATGTCATCGTCGACTTGGTCGACGACGAATCGGATCCCGAGCGGATGGTCGAAGAGATCGCGGACGAACTGCTGGCAGATATGGCGTGCCACCCATCGATCACCGGAAATACGTCCCTCACGGAGGGCTCTGTCGTCGAACTTCTTTCAGCGCTTGATGACTGCGACAACCCGTGGTCGTGTCCTCACGGCCGTCCAGTGGTAATTCAGATCGACTCGGATGAGATTGATGAGCGATTCGAGCGGGACTATCCCGGACACTGATACGTCGATGACTCAAATACGGAATTTGAAAATCTCACCCCGGTACCTGTCCTCTACGTCCTCGTAGTAGGTGTGAACGTAGGAGTCGATCGCGTCACGGGTCGATCGGATTTCACCACTGCTCTGCTTGTCACCGCGCAAATATTTAACTAGCTCACGGGGCCAATTCTGTTCGACTTTGAACCACGTCGTTCCGAAGTGTCGCCCGTAATGCGACGAGACACCACGGAACCGATCGTTCGGACCATAGCGCGGGCGGAAGTATTCCTTCCATCTATCGTTGACGTTCGTGTGATCCATCTTCCGGCCTTTCGTTTTCGAGAGGAACAGCCACGGTTCCCCGGCATCGGGCCTAACCAACAGGTACTGTAGGAGAGTCCGGCGAAGCTCGTCGTCCAATGGGACTATTGTCGGTCGTTCGCGTTTGTTCCGCTCGCGATCGTGGGGCACGTAGAGCGCATTGGGCCGACCGTCGAGTGCTGGGTGTGTCCCCAGTTCAGGGTAGTGATCCTGTAGTTTTGAATTGATGACATGAACTTCACTGAGCTTGATGTTACAGATCTCGGAGGCTCGCAGGAGAGTCTTGAATCCGGTAACGATCAGCGCCCGGTCACGGATATGCCGAATTTCCTCCTGAATCACGTCGCGGAGTTCCGACATTGGAATCGGTCGGGGATCCTTCGGGGCATCCTTGCTCAGATCGATCTTTCCTTTTGCCGACCCGAACGGATTGAAGTCCGTCTTGTGTGGGAAGTTCGGCTCGTTTCCGAAGTAGGTGTAGGCAAGCTGGAGCGTCGACAGTTTCTTCGCCACCGTCCCTTTCGTACAGCCGTCGTCAAGATATGACCGTGCCCATTCTACCGTGTGCCGTGACGACGCACACGCTGGATGGCGGTCGTAGTTCTCCAGCATAAACTCACGAAACTGGCGAACGTGCCGTTCGCGGTTTTTGATGTAATCGTCGGCGTGGTCCCGGTTTCGAACCTGCTCGTCGAGAAATAACTCAAAGGGATCGATACCGTCGTTAGTTTCCATCGCGCGAAAGTCATCGCTGTATTCGGCCAACGGATCCGTGGTTCGACCGAACCGGCTGGCTATCGTCTCGTGCTTGTCGTGGTTGTTGCTACTCATTGGTGTCACCGTGATTCTTATCGAATTGCCGGTCGGCCTTCCCCATCCGATAGTTCCAACACTCCTGAGCGACGCCACCATCGGCACACGCCATTAGCACCGGCTGATATCGGTGTGGAAAATCCACCCACGATTGCAGCCAATCGTAGAACCGGTTTACCGGTGCAAAATACGTGTCGTAAACCGTCGTGATCGTTCGGGGCTGCTTGGTTGGATTTTCGTATCCATCCTTCACCGCCGAGAGAAACGCCTCGATATCACCAGCGGTCCCTATGGCGTGGTGCGTGTCCCGGTCATAGTGCATAAATTGCTTGAAGTACCGTCCGCACCGCTCGACCTCCCGGGCGCGGGATACTGACAATTGACCCTGTGCCTGATTTACCGTCCCGTCGTAGCGAAGCAGAAGGTACTGTGTCCACGTGTCGTCGCCGTGGAATTCGTTTGCGTAGTTCGATAGATGGTACCGATCCGGAACCTCGGACATTGACTTGAAAACGCCCATCCGAGCGTTCGGATCCTGATTCGCCCGCATATCGTCTCCTGAGGGACGCCCCGGCGAGTTGTGATCACCGCGGGCCATTACTGTTGGCTCACTTGATTACTCGGGTAGTAGAGTTCAGTACCATCATCGTCAGTTTCGACCCGGAGAGCATCGCCCTCCAAGCCTTCCAAATGAGTCGTCACTCGTCCGGCTGCGGTGTTGATCACGTGCTGGATAATGTCGTCGTGTGTCGCTCCCGGATTCGCGTCGACGTACTCACGGACTGCCCCCCGTTCGCCGTGGTGTAGCCGATCCTCCAGTCGATTGATTCGATCACGAGCCCGGTTCAACTCCTCCCTGATGTCGTTTCGTTGTTTCCGCAGCTTCTCGTTCGTTTCGTCGGGGGTAACGTCCGTGTCGAACTTCTTCAATCCGGCTTCGACCATACACTCTACGAACTCCGACATAGACATCCCCAACTCGTTGGCCTGTTCCTCCCATCGCCCGTATTGTTCTTCCGTTGGGTATGTCATCGTCGGGTGCGTTCCGTCACTCATCGGCAACCTCCCACAAATTCACGTTCCCGACTTTCCGGCGGCTGATCACGCCGTCATCAGCTAGCCCGCGTAGCTTCCCATACGCTGTTTCGTACGAACAGCCTACGGCGTTTGCAACGTCTTGTGTGCCTGTAGCACCGCCATCAGACTCGATAGCGTCGACGAACTCCTCAGTCGGATACTCCTCTGAATATCGTCCGGTGTCGGAATCGCGACTACGATCACCCGAATCCATCACAGGTGCTTTGTATTGGACTGTCTATTTATACCTTTACAAAGCAAACTGGAATGGATAATTCGTGAATTAATCACCGTCGGCGTCGATACATAGTTCTCCGTTGCTAACTCGATAACTGATCAAGTCTGCTGCGTCCGTATCCACACCCAAAGCAGCTAATTCGGTAGCGTTCAGCCAAACGGCAGCACCGAGAGGGTCTCCTCCCCTATCGCGTGTGAGCCGTGCCTCACGACCGGACTGTTCGCTTGATTCAGCGATCTTTGGGACGACGTTAGACATCGTCGGCCTCCATCTCCGCGAAGAGTTGTTGAATTAAATCCTCAGGATACAGAACTGGAATCCGATCCGGATTCTGTGAAATGTAGAACTGTAGCGCTCGCCGGACAAACTCCGATTGTGACCACCCTGTGCTATCCAGTACTGCTTCGACCTGTTTTGTTCTCTCTGCTGGAAGGCGTGCTGCGAACGCCTTCGAGGTTTGATCCCGCATCGACAGAACCGTTGTAAACTGAGTATAAATAAGCCCAATTCGAATTGGGGGTTGGGCGAAGTTTGGAGGATTGGGCGACGCCCAATTAATTCGCCCGAGTCATTTTCTATTGATCCGATCCGAGATTAAGATATCTGTCACTCTCGCATTATCATTTCCTCGAGCGTGTCATAGAATGGTTCTCGTGGTTGCCCGCGTATTCGGAGCCAGTAGCTCCGAGACGGTCGAACCCGTTCTCACAGCAGCCGTTCGTTCTGAGCCACGCGGTGGTCGATAGACGCAAAATATCAGTAGCCATAGATAGATGAGTGTTCTCTGACTACTTCATAAAACCGTGCACCGAGTGCACGCACTTCTAAACCTGTTACGGATTAAAAAGATAAACAGTCCGATAATAGCGTGGGGATGTTTCTATGACACGCTCATAACAGGGAATCAACTGGGCCTGTGAATTGCGATATGGCCTGATATTGAAGCTGGCCAGCCGCCAGATCATATTGTGCTTTTCTTCTATCCCGAGAGATCGAATCGCGGTTCGAGCGTGACTACCCCGGTCACGGGGGACGGCGGGAGGAGTGACCCGGCCGAACGCCGGGACCGACACCCGGGCTTATGTGCGCCCTCGGCGAAACGGGGCGTATGACTGACATCGCGACGTTCGGCGAGACAATGCTCAGGCTCTCGCCGCCGCGCGGGGAGCGCCTCGAACGGACGGGCGAGCTTGACGTCAGGGTCGGCGGCGCCGAAAGCAACGTCGCCGTCGCGGCCGCACGGTTCGGGTGTGCGGCGACCTGGCTCTCGAAGCTCCCGGACTCCCCGCTCGGCCGGCGCGTCACCGCCGACCTCCGGAGCCACGGCGTCGACCCGGCGGTCGCGTGGGACGGTTCGGGGTCGGCGCGGCTCGGCACCTACTACTTCGAGCACGGCGGCGACCCCCGCGGGAGCGACGTGATCTACGACCGGGAGGGGGCGTCGGTCACGACCGCGACCCCCTCGGAGCTTCCGGTCGGGGCGATCGAGGGTGCGGACCTCTTCTACACCAGCGGGATCACACCCGCGCTGTCGTCGACGCTCGCGGACACGACCGCGGCGCTGCTCAATGCGGCCCAGGGCGCGGGGGTGACCACCGCCTTCGACCTGAACTACCGGTCGAAGCTGTGGTCGCCGGACGCGGCGAAAGCGGCGTACACGTCGCTGTTTCCCCACATCGACACCCTCGTCGCGGCCGAACGCGACGTGAACACGTGTCTGGACCGGGAGGGCGACGCGGTCGAGATGGCGAACGGCCTCCTGCACGAGTACGACTTCCGGACAGTCGTGCTCACTCGCGGCGAGCACGGGTCGGTCGCGGTCCACGACGGCGAGGTGTTCGAACAGGACGCCTACGCCGCTGACACCTTCGACCCCGTGGGCAGCGGCGACGCCTTCGTCGGCGGGTATCTCGCCCACCGCCTCCACGGCGGCGGCGTCGCGGATGCGCTCGCGTACGGCGCCGCGGCGGCGTCATTGAAACGTACCGTCGACGGGGACGTCGCAGTTGTCACCCCCGACGAGGTCGAAGCGGTCGTCGAACACGACGCCGGCGGGCTCTCCCGGTGAGTCGATCCCGATGACCGATACAAATCCGGCCGGCGATGCTGATTCGGCCACTGAGACCGGTTCCGCACCCGAGACCGCCCCGACGACCGCGGGTCGGTACCGGGTCCTCGGCCGCCCGCGCGACCCTGCGGAACTCCTGCTCGTGACGATCGACGCCGACGGGGATTCGGATGCAGCCTTCGACCCCGTGTACGTCGACACGACGGGGTACGACGGGCCACTCGCGGAGGCGATCGGGGAACTCCACGCCGGCGCCTTAGCGGACGCGACGCTTTCGTGGCGCGACGGCGACCCGCGGTTCGAATCGCTCAGCGTTGTCGCCGAGACGGTCTTCGAGTTCTACGACGGCGTCACCGGAATCTTCGAGGCCGCAAAGAGCGCATGGATGGTCGCCGAAGCCGAAAACGAGGGGATGAACGCCCGGGTGACCCGGGACACTGACGGCGACCCAAACGGCGCGCTCTACGTGTTCGCGAAACAGTCGGGCGCGCGGGACCTCTTCGAGGAGTTCCGGACGGGTGTCACGCCGCTGTCGCCGCTGGTCTCCCGGGTCGACGAGGCGGAGTCGGTGCCGCCGGAGGTCGACCAGCCGCGAGCCACGTTCGTTCTC
>UEZM01000025.1_pt1 | contig 9709 bp, 9 predicted proteins | sample 1903751 | NCBI WGS metagenome assembly UEZM01 (sample SAMEA4776353, study PRJEB27445) | saltern metagenome | biome: Hypersaline environment; feature: solar saltern; material: Pellet | place: Spain | collected 2012-08 | depth 0 m | reverse complement strand
CCTCGGAGTCGTAGGTGGTCTCGAGCGCCGGGAAGATACCGAACTCCCGGTACATCGTGAGCTGGTTCTCCGGCCGGCCCAGGGCGAACGCCATGTAGTCCCACGCCCGGCGCGCGGTCTCCTCGGAGACCTGGGCGGGGATCGTGACGTTCGACCCACCCCAGTTCGTCGCACGCGACCCGCCCGACTCGACTGCCGGCGGCTTGAACACGCCCCAGTTGCCGGAGGTGTCGCCGAGTTCGGCTTTCAGCGTACCCTCCATCCACGCGCCTGCGGTGAGGCTCGCGGTGGTGCCCTCGCCGAAGGCGGTGAACCACGACGACGACCACGACGCGACGTCGTTGGCGACGCCCGAATCGCGGATCCGATTGAGGATGCGCGCGACTTGGAGGCTCTTGTCGGAGTGAATGTTGACGTCGCCGTTCGAGGTGAACGGCTGCCCGCCGATCTGCCGGTACATCATCCGCCAGAGCCCGTCGTAGTCGTTCGACGGGAGGTTGAGGAGGTACTGGTCGTCGGGGAGTTTCTGCCCTTCCTCGATGTACTGGTCCCACGTCTCGACGGAGTCGACGTCGATGTCGTATTCGTCGAGCACGTCGCGGCGGTAGAACGTCCCGACGGGTCCAATGTCCCACGGGAGCGCGAACGTGCCCGCGTCCGACTCGAGTGGACCCCACTTGCCCTCGACGAACTCGCCTTTGATCCCGGAGTCCTCGAGCCACGCGGAGATGTCACGGAGGCCACCGGTGTTGACCCACGACGCGGCGTCGACACTCTCCATCATCGATGCCGCCGGCGCGCCGGAGCCGGAGAGCAGCGTCGATTTGAACTTGTCTTTCAGGTCCGCGCGCCCGATCTGGTTGATCGACACGTCGCCGCCGTTTGCGTCCTCGTACGGCTCGTCGACGAGGTCGAGGGACTTCGCGGCGACGTCCCACCCCCACACCTCGATCGAATCCGCCATCGCCGGCCCGCTGGCCGTCGTGGTTTCGGTGTCGGTACTGCCGCCCGAATCCATACTGTCGTCGGATGCGGTTGTCTGCGTCGACGACGACCCCGGATCGCCGGTCCCGGCACACCCGGCCAGTCCCGCGAGTCCCGCGAGGCCGACTCCTTTGAGAACTCGACGCCGTCCGACCGGACTCCTGTCATTATTTGCCATAATGATCTTCGTCCAGTACGTAGGAAAACACATACTTAAAATTTGGGTATGTTCCGGTTAGAACACGCGTTACAAGCCATCTATCGCTGTTTTTGATTAGCGAGAGAACGTATTCATCAGTAGCGTGTTTGGTATGAGTGAACGCAATCCTCCTCGGGTAGTCCCGATATCGGCCCGTATGACGATCGTACGCCGTGAAAACCCGGAGGAACCGAGATCCGCTGAATAGTTCATTATTTATCACGAGTTACCAGATCTGTTTCGTGTTACTGAACAGTATTTAAGACGTTCCGGCACGGACTGTCGGGTGTGACCGAGTATCCGGTCGGGTCGGTACGCACAACCGCTCGTATCGTCCGCGCGCTGGAGGACAACAGGGAGGCGGGTGTCACGGAACTCGCCGACGAACTCGACATCTCGAAGGCGTCGGTACACAACCACCTCACGACGCTGGAGCGGCTGGGAGTCGTCGTCTCCGACGCGGGACGGTACCGACTCGGCCTCCGGTTCCTCGACATCGGGATGGGCGTGCGTGACGGGATGGTGCTCCACCGGGTCGCCCGCCCCGAGGTCGACGGACTCGCGCAGTCGACCGGCGAGTCGACTGCGTTGGTGGTTCCGGAGCACAACGAGGCGGTCTACGCCGCTGTCGAGGCGTCCAGCCGGAACGATCGCCGCATCCGGCTGGGAAGCCGGGTCCCGCTCCACGCCACCGCCGCCGGCAAGGTCGTCCTCGCGTACCGATCCCGGCAGGCGGTCGAAGAGTACGTCGAAACGGCCGGCCTCGACCCCGAGACCGACCGTACGATCAGCAGCCGGTCGGAGCTCCACGCCGAACTCCGGTCGGTCACCGACCGCGGGTTGGCGTTCGACCGTGGCGAACTGTTCGACGGTATGCGATCTGTTGCCGCGCCGATCAGACGCGGTGACGACACGGACGCTCTCGCGGGAGCGCTCACCGTCTTGGGTCCCCCAGAGCGGCTGTCGGGAAAGCGTCTCGAGGAGGAACTGCCAGGTATGGTACTCAGCGCCGCCAAACGGGTCGAACTCGAACTCACGGACTGACACGAACGCAGGGGCAGCGATCGGCCGGTATCGCTCCCAGTACCGACTGTCGCAGAGCCCCGTCGCGGGCGTGTCTGCAGTGGCTACGACCAGTGTATTTATTATTAGTGAACAGACGAAGTGATTCTACAGGCAGTTACTATTAGTGAACACCAGGGCAATGTGCGGGGACGTTCGCCGGGCGATTTATTACACCGACTCCGGACGAAGAGGTATGACCGGACGCCACCGCACCTGTTTCGACCGCCTGCTGGACACCGGAGTCGTGGGGATCCTCAGAGGTGTCCCCGCGGATCAGACCGTCGAAGTCGCCGACGCACTGCGCGCCGGGGGCGTCGACGTGATCGAAGTGACCGCCGACACGGACGGCGCCCTCGACACCATCAGTCACCTTCGGGAGACCTTCGATCGATCCGACCTCCTCGTCGGTGCGGGAACCGTGCTGGACAGCGAGACCGCAGGAGCGGCGCTGCGTGCGGGCGCGGAGTTCGTCGTGACTCCGAGTTTCGATCCGGGGGTCGTCGACACCTGCAACCGGTACGGGGCCGTCGTCGTGCCGGGCGTGATGACACCGACCGAGGCGGTCACCGCCTACGAGGCGGGCGCGGACGCACTGAAGCTGTTCCCCGCCTCGACGCTCGGTCCCGGACACGTACGGAGCCTGAAGGGACCGCTCCCGCAACTGCCGCTGCTGCCCACCGGCGGTGTCTCACTCGACAACGTTGCGGAGTTCGTCGACGCCGGGGCCGACGGGGTCGGCGTCGGCAGTTCGCTTGTCGACAGTGAAGCCGTCGCTGCCGAGGAGTACGGGGTGCTGACGGACCGCGCCACGTCGTTCCGTGAGGCTGTCGAGTCGGCCCGACAGTGAGAGGCCCGTCTGCCGGACACCACGGTACCCCGGGAAACCTCGGCCGTGGACGATACGCACCCTTATGTAGGCTCTCGGTGAACTCGCGGCTATGCCGGATCTCGTGACCTTTGGCGAGACGATGCTCAGGCTGTCGCCGCCGCGGGGGGAGCGACTGGAGCGGACTCGGAGTCTCGATACCGCCATCGGCGGCGCGGAGAGCAACGTTGCAGTCGCGGCCGCGCGACTCGGGTGTGAGGCGACCTGGCTGTCGAAGCTTCCGTCGTCGCCACTCGGCCGGCGGGTTACCGGGGAACTCCGGAGCCACGGCGTGGAACCGGCGGTCGCGTGGGACGAAACCGACTCGGCACGGCTCGGCACGTACTACCTCGAACATGGCGGCACCCCCCGCGGGACCGACGTGATCTACGACCGACGCGACGCATCGGTCACGACCGCGATACCCTCGGAACTCCCGACCGCCACGCTCGACGACGCCGAGCTGTTCTACACCAGCGGCATCACCCCTGCGCTGTCGCCGACGCTCGCGGACACCACAGAAGCGTTGCTCACTGCTGCCCGCCGGGCGGGAACGACGACTGCGTTCGACCTGAACTACCGCTCGAAACTGTGGTCGACCGACGCGGCAGGGGCAGCGTACAGGTCGTTGTTTCCCCACATCGACGTGCTCGTCGCCGCCGAACGCGACGTGAACGCCTGTCTGGACCGGGAGGGTGACGCGATCGAGGTCGCCAACGGCCTCCTCCACGAGTTCGAGTTCGAGACGGTCATCCTCACTCGCGGGGCACACGGATCGGTTGCGGTCCAGCGCGGCGATGCGTACGAGCAGGACGCCTACACCGCCGACACGTTCGACCCCGTCGGGAGCGGCGACGCCTTCGTCGGGGGGTACTTCGCGCGCCGGCTCCAGGGCGGCGATGTCGCGGACGCACTCGCCTACGGAGCGGCCACAGCATCACTGAAGCGCACCATCGACGGTGACCTCGCGGTCGTCACACCCGAGGAAGTCCGAGCGCTCGTCACAGCGGACGGGGACGGCGGGATCTCCCGGTGAACCACTCCACCCTACTCGCTCGCTTCGCTCGCTGAGGAAGGGGGCTTAGCGCCCGCAATTACGGCTAATACTGTCGGCCGTAGTCACGTGACGGGTTTCGACACCCCGGGATGTGGAAACCCTTCAGGTAGTTATAGCCAACAGCAGAAACACCACCGACGCGGACAGGAACCCCACCGGGTTCCCTCGATGCGGTGTACGCCGCGATGTCGCTCAGCACGATGCCGGACCCTGCGGCCGCGGTGGCGGCGCGTCTCCGACTCGACGGGGGGTTGGTCGTGCTTGACGCGCGGCCGTTCCAGCAGTGCCGCTGTCGTTCGTGAACCCCGTGACGAACCCGGCGTTCCAGCCGCTCACCAACTGGTGGGCGGAGATCGACGTCCTGAAACGGCCGAGTCCACCTTCGAGACGTCGACGGCCGACAGCTGCCACCGCGGACCAGTATACGTTGCGACCGAAAGTGGACCGCAGCCGCCGGATTCGGATCCCGCCCCCGGCTGACGGTGGGCTGCCGCCTCGACGCTATGTGGACAACATATGTACGTGGAAGCCGTAGTTACGGGTATGGAGCAAGAACACGAACGCGGTTCGAAGGCGGCTGATGTGAATCCGGTCGGAACCTCGCTGGTCGGCGGGTTCCTCGGCACGGTGACCGGACTGCGGAAGGGCGGCGTCGGTGGTGCCGTGATCGGTGGCTTGGTCGGCGGAACCGCCGGGTACGTTGCGGGCGCAGCCGCCGACGCGAGTCCCAGTCCGACGGCCGATGAAGACGTTGAGTCCATCACCATCTCGACTGACAACGACGACGAGGATGATGGCGACGAGCCCGACACCGACGCGCACGAGTCCGAAGCCACCCACGAGGGCTCCGACGGAGACGAAGACACCGACGGTCCCGATGCCGACGTGAGCGACAGTGCGACGGAACCGGACGACGTGCACGAGTAGGGCTCCGACAGAGCGTGTGAACGACGGAACAGGGGATCTTCGAGCCGTACAGGTCCGTTCTCGAACCGATCTCGTACCCACGAGTGGGTGCTGATCCACGAAAACGATCCGGATACCGACACCCCCTCGTTTGCCTGTCACGGTCGGGATGGAGGTTGCTCTCGACGTTTCGGTCCCGGAAGCAGCGGTGACGGACTCCCGGCGGACGGTCGAACCTCGATCGAAACAGCGACGTACTTCCGCTGTCGGACCTCACTCGGCCGTCGGTACCGATATCGACTCGTGGCGTTCAGATAAGAACGATCGCAGTGTATCCGGACCAGTAAGTTACCTCAGCACTCGGACTGATGATCAACACCGGGTATATCAGACCAACGAATACCAGGGTGCCATAGACTGGTCGGCATACCCCTCTTGTGCTCCCCGAATCGTCCGATACAGACAGCATCAATATCGGATTAGTCCTAATGGCGAAAAGTAACTAATAGAATGCCACGGACTCAGGCGCAGAGAATATTTATCAAACGATTGAAAAAATTGTCAATACTGCTTCCGTACACACATAACACGGGCTTAAACGGCTTCAGTACGTATAGTCGGTATGGGAGACCGGGATCGAAACGTTGGCCGATTAGATCGGTTGCTTCGAGTACCCTTCGGAGTGGCTGCCGCTATCGTTGCTGGCTGGGTATTTATGACACACCCATTTGAACTGGGGGTAGGAGTTTTCGTAGTGCTGCCGGTGGCTCTGTTGGCAGCAATCCTGCTTATTAGTGCGACAACAGGGACCTGTGGAATCTACGGTGCTTTCGGAATCAACACTTGTGGTGACGAAGTTTGTACTGAAGCTGACTCGAACGAAGCGTGGGTCGCAGAGTAGTCAGTTCTCATCGGGTTCGGTTTCCACCTTGGTGTCATATTCAGACTCGTCTTCTGTGAGCTCTGGGTTACGCTCCTCGAGGGTCCCTGTATCGATTGCTGCTGTCTTCTGAGTGACCTCGAAATCATCTATTGGCTGAACTATCCCCCAGAGGGCTCCAAGCGAATGAACAATCACCGCAAGCGGGGTAACAACGATATATGCCCACCACACCTCGGGGTACTTTCGATATTCAACAAGCCCGAAGATCATATATAGGAAAACGATCCCAAACAGTAGTGCGGAAAGCAAGAGATATACACTGGACGATGTGATTGCTTCTGGAAACACGAAAGCGATGATACCGAATAATGGGATAACCGGTGACAGTGCCCACGTTACGATCCGTGTGAAAATGACTGGTTGATACCTTCGCGGCAGAAGATTGCGGTCTTGGATCGTTCCAGAAACCCACCGACGGCGCTGTTTTATCAGTGATTTGAGCGTCGGTGGTGCTTGATTCCGTGCTTTCACTGTCGCAAGTCGGTAGTCAATATTCGTGCGAGCGGCTGCACGCCAGATGAACGTCGTGTCCTCGGTGATTGACGGAACGTTCCATGTAATCTGCTCTTCTAACCCATGCCGTACGGCAACAGCCCCGCCCCAAGCGTACGCGGGATAGGCGACCTGATGAAACGCTCGTTGCTCGAATTGAAAACCGATACGGAATATCTCACACACATATGTGAGCCGAGAGTGAGTTCGGAGTGGATGCTCGCTGAGTTGAATAATATCGGCTGCTGGCAACCCTGAAAAGCCACTGAGCAGGGTGTCTTCGTCGAGGTACAGAACGTATTCTTTCTCACACGGGATCTGTTGGCGAGCCCACTCAATTGCGCGCCCTTTCCGCTGTGCCGCACACTCGAACTCATCCGGAACGACGTGAACGTCAGCCTCGTCAATGTCAATATCTTCCTCAGCGATGACAAGTGAGTCAGTGATCTCGTCGGGGATCGAACTCACCGTTCGCTGTACGGTTTCTTCAGCAGCGATAGTGAGAATCCTGACTTGAATATTATCCAATCCGACTTCAGTCTGGTCCGTGTCCTGCCAGCCGTACGAAAGAATGAATACCTGTATGAGCCACCATAATGAGGCACCACCGTACAGCACTACTGTAGCCCAGAGGAAGACGCTGAGAAATTGTGCTAACACAGCGTCAGTCACGGTCAGACTAAGTAGAAACAGTAACATAAAACCATGCTGACCCGCATATACACGTATCATAAGCGATTCAACGCCGGCATCTGACACGCAGAAGCGGACGAGAGAGAATCGTGATGGGCTGGCCAAGATTTGAACTTGGGGCCTGCTCCGTGTGAAGGAGCCGTCATAACCGGACTAGACCACCAGCCCTTCAACCGACTATTGCTCGCAGCGATAGTTAAATGGATTGGATTAGGCGTGAGTCTGTGACGCGTCGTTAGAATTATGACTCCTTCAAACGAATCGCACGATATGCCTGCGGCTCGAAACAGTAGCGTTCGTTCTTCGTACGAATGCAAACACGAACGTCTCTGTGAAAACTAGAGATCAGTACGTATACCCCATCAATACGGGCGTGGTTGCCACTTCAACTTCCTAAAAGGTGCGCGCCGCCAGGGGCAGATTCGAACCGCTGACCTGCTCCGTGTGAAGGAGCCGTCATAACCGGGCTATAGTAGCGTTTGCAACTGATTGCACAGCCGATCGCACGATGGCGTGCGGTCGAGTGAGCGAAGACTTGCAAACGCTACTATAGACCACCGACCCGTACTCCGGAATTCCCGCGTGCCGGAATTAAGCGTTCTTCTTCGGGGGCTCACCCGGCCCCTCAGTACGTCGGCGACTCCTCGGGCACCCCGTCGCGGGCGTTCACCAGCCGTGCGAACACGAACAGCCCGTCCGAGAGCCGATTGAGGTAGCGGATCGCCTCACCGTTCACGGGTTCGTCGGCCGCCAGGGCGACCGCGCGGCGCTCCGCTCGGCGGGCCACCGCGCGGGCGTGGTGGAGGGTCGCGCCGGCTTCGCTGCCGCCGGGCAGGATGAACGACGTGAGCGGGTCGAGTTCCGCCTCGGCCTCGTCGATCGCGTCTTCCAGGGTCTCGACGTGGGCTGCGGTCAGTTCCGGATCGCCCTCGTCCGGATCCGGGTTCGCGAAGTCGGCCTGGACGATATGAAGCTGGTTCTGGATCGATTCCAGGGTTTCGTCGACGTCGTCGTAGCCCGTCGGGCGCGCGGTCCCGATCAGCGCGTTCGCCTCGTCGACGGTCCCGTACGCCTCGATCCGGGCGCTCGTCTTCGAGACCCGGGACATGTCCCGGAGGTCTGTCATTCCCTCGTCGCCGCGGCCGGTGTAGATCTTCATCGGTCCGCGAGCGTCCGTTCGACGTACGTCAGGATGTTCTCGCTCTCGGACATCGTCACGCCGTTGTCGTCGTCGATCAGCACGGGGACCGCGCGCTGGCCGCTCACGCGCTTGACCTCGTCGCGCTTCGAGTGGAGGCCGTCGACCCAGACCGTCTCGTACCCGATTCCGTGCTCCTCCAGGGCGTCGTGGACCGCCTCGCAGTACGGACAGCCGTCGAGCGCGTAGAGTTCGATGCTCATATGCCTACGTGAGGTCGCCGGAACAAAGAGGTTTGCTCGGGGAGGCGTGGCAGGCAGGTGGACGGGGCTACAGGTCGGGGCGTTCGCTCGGCCCCGCGAATGAAGTGTGTGGGGATCGTACCCACGGGTATGAGCGTCACGGGCCTCTGTCAGGTGTGCGAAAGTCGGGAGGCCGAGTACGCCTGCCACCAGTGCGGCGCGGCGGTGTGTCCAGTGCACTTCGAGCAGGATCGCGGCGTCTGCGTCCACTGCGGCGACCCGGACGGGACCGAGGACGTGTTCTCCGAGCCCGCCGGCGACGACGTGCCGGAGTTTCGGTAGCACGGCCGGGCGGCGCTCCGCTGTCGTTGCCGGCCCGCTTCACTCCCCGGCGCGGTACTGGTTCAACCGGTTCCGGAGCCGCTTCGCCGCCTCGCCTGCCGCCCCCGCGAAATCCTCGCCCCGGTCCTCGCCCGCGAAGATGATCCCCCGCGAGGAGTTCACCAACCCGACGCCGCCGGCCAGCCCGTGCTCTACGGCGGCCTCGGCGTCACCGCCCTGCGCGCCCACGCCCGGCACCAGGAACGGCAGGTCGGGCACCTGCTCGCGGAGGTCGGCCAACTCGTCGGGTGCGGTCGCGCCGACCACGAGCCCGACGTTGCCGTGTTCGTTCCACAGATCCGCCAGCGCGGCGACCCGCTCGTAGACGGGCTCCCCCGAAGAGAGTGCCAGGTCCTGGAGGTCGGCCCCGCCCGGGTTGGAGGTCCGACAGAGCACGAACACGCCCTTGTCGGGGCGGTCCAGGAACGGCTGCAGGGAGTCCCGCCCCAGGTAGGGGTTGACGGTGATTGCGTCGGCGTCGTCGAGGAGTTCGGCGTACTGTCTGGTGGTGTTGCCGATATCCGCGCGCTTGGCGTCGAGCAGGACGGGAACGTCCTTGCCGTGAGCGTACGCGACCGTCTCGCGGAGCGCGCGCCACCCATCCGCGCTCTCGTAGAACGCCGCGTTCGGCTTGTAGCAGGCGGCGTACTCGTGGGTCGCGTCGATGATCCGGCGGTTGAACGCCCACTGCGGGAGGTCCGCGTCGTGGAGGTGCTCCGGAATCCGTGACGGGTCGGCGTCGAG
>UEZM01000022.1_pt1 | contig 10908 bp, 12 predicted proteins | sample 1903751 | NCBI WGS metagenome assembly UEZM01 (sample SAMEA4776353, study PRJEB27445) | saltern metagenome | biome: Hypersaline environment; feature: solar saltern; material: Pellet | place: Spain | collected 2012-08 | depth 0 m | reverse complement strand
GCGGTGACGACGACAAACGGTGCGGCCACGAACGTCTGTGCGAGCACCACGCCGAGAAGGCTTCCCGTGAGCGGGAGCCCCGCCGCCGCCGCGACGCGTCCGATCGGCGTGAACCGGCCGACAGCGGTCAGAAGCATCGCGCCGCCGACAACGGGCGGGAGCACCAGGGGAAGCACCACCAGCGACTCCACCAGCCGCTTTCCGGGGAACGACCGACGGGCGAGGACGTACGCCAAGGGCACGCCCGAGACCGTCGCGACCGCAGTCGCGGCAGGCGCCGTGAGGAGGGAGTTCCGGATCGCGGTCTGGGCTCCCGGCTCCGACAGTCCGGCGACGACGCCCGCGGTCCCGGTCCGCGACAGGAACGCGACGAACGGAACGAGCACGTACACCACCAACAGTCCGCCGAGGAGCGCGGGGACGAGCAACTCGGGGCGCCGGAGCGACGTCGGAGCGATCCGGGCGGTCTCGCGGCTCATACGCGGCCCACCGTCGGCGTCACTGTGGTCACAGGTCGATCGCCTCCGGGGTGTCGCCGGCGGTCCGGGGAAGGCCGTCACCGACGGACAACCCCGCTGCGGTCAGCCGATCCGGGTTGTCGGCGAGGAATTCCACGAGCCGGCGGCCGGCCGCTGGGGCGTCGGCGTCGTCGCACACCGTGACGTTGTACAGGATCGGCCGCCCGGACGCGGTGTACCCCTCGTCGGTGGTGTACTCGACGGTGGCGTAGTGGTCCGCGAGCTCGGGGTCCGCGAAGTTGTATTCGGTCGGGAACTCCGAGAAGTCGATCCCGTGGTCGACGGCCATGTTCCGGTAGACCACCGCGGCCGCCCGCGACCCCGTCGTGACGCCCGTCAGCAGTTGCGGTTCCTCGGGTTCCCGGTAGACGATGTCGAGCAGCTCTCCCCTGAGGTCGGGGATGTCGTGGGCCCGCCCGGCCAACTCGAACGCCTGGACCGCCCGGTAGCCGAGGGGGTCGAGGTCGGGGTCCGCGATCGCGATATCCCCGGGGTCGGCGTCCGGCGCCAGTTCGTACCACGGGTCGCCGGCGTCGAGTCGGCGCCCCAGCCGGGTCCGGGTGTCGTAACCGATCCCGAGGCTGTTGGCGGCGAACGCGACGTCCCAGTCGGTGACCGACCCGTAGAGTCGGTCCCGCAGCAGGGTCGCGTCCGCGCTCACGACCACGTCCGGGTGTTTCGTCTGGTCTTCGACCATCCGGATGAGGGCGTTGGTGCCGTAGTACTCCCCGCGGAGTTCGATCCCGGTCTCCGACTCGAACGCCGGACCCACGTGCTCCTCGAAGGTCTGTGCGAGGCTGCCGGCCGACAGCACGCTCACCGTGCCCGCGCCGCCGTCGAGACACCCCGCGACGCCGCCGGCCACCGTCGCCGCTCCCGCGGCGAGGACCTCCCGCCGCGTGCGGCGTGTCCCCCCGTTCGGTGCAACCATCTTGGCCTAACGGTGGGTCGCCGATCTTGATTGCTTTTCGTGTTTAGTGTAACTACTACTGGTTTCTCGGTCCGGTTCCGATTCGGGCCATCGCCCCGGTCTCCGGGGCGTGGGACGATCGACGCTCACTTCGCCTCGTCCGTGTCAGGTGGTGAGGGCCGTAGCCGTCCGACAGTATAATACCGAACCGGGGCCGGTGTAGCCATATGGAGCGATTCGACGTGGCTATCGTCGGCGGCGGTCCCGCGGGATCGTCGGCCGCCCACGCTGCGGCGTCGGCCGGGGCGTCGGCGGTCGTCCTCGAGAAGGGGGTGCCGCGGTCGGATCGGCCGGACCGACTGGGACCGGACTCGACCGACGCCGCGGGGATCCTCGACTACTGGGTCGACATCATGGGCATCCACCCCGAGGAGATGCCAGACGACGTCGTGCTCGGCGAACTCGACCGCGCGGAGTTCGTCGGGCCAGGGGAGTCGCTCACCATGTATTCGACCGGGATCGACTCCTCGTACGACAACTTCGGGTTCTGTATGCACCGGGCGCGGTTCGACGACTTCCTCCGCGACCGCGCGGTCGAGGTCGGGGCGGCCTACCGGACCGGGGCTTCGGTCCGTAGCGTCGAGACGAGCCTCGACGCGACCGGGGAGCCCCGCCACCGACTCCAACTCGCCAGCGGCGAGAACGTCGGTAGCGACTTCCTGATCCTCGCCGACGGGCCGCAGCGACAGGTCACGTCGGGCGTACTGGACGAGTACCTCCCGTTCGACGTCACCGACCGGCTCTCGACCCGCGAGACCAACCACATCGCCTACCAGGAGCACCGCCGCCTTCCCGAGCCGGTTTACAAGGACGTCGCGGGCGCGATCAAGTTCTGGTGGGGCCACATGCCGGGTCACACCGCCTACCCGTGGATCTTTCCGAACGACGACAACGTCGCCCGGATCGGGCTCACGATGCCGATCGGTCTGGACATCGACGACGTGGACGACAGGAACGCCTACCCACTCCTCCGACCCGACGATGGCCGGATCCCACAGGGCAGCGAGTACATCCGCCGGCTCCTCGAGAGCGAGTACGGCGACGAGTACGACGTTGCAGCCGACTTCCCACTCGTCGAAGACCGCGGGAAGTCCGACGGCACCGAGACCTACGCCATCTCGTCGACCCGGCCGATCGACTCGCCGACCGCGGCGGGGATCGCGGTCGTCGGCGGCGCGATGGGGTCGACGTCGGCGTTCCACGAGGGCGGCGACCACACCGCCGTCAGGACGGGTGCGATCGCGGGCGAACTCGCGGCTGCGGGCGACCTCACGCCGTACAACGACCGCTGGAAGGACGCGATCGGCGACGAGGTCCTCCGGAACGTCGCGATGGCGGACGTCGTCCACGACTACCACCCCGACGACTGGGACTGGGCGTTCTCGACGGCCCGACGCCTCCTGGACGACGGCGGCGGGTACAGCATCCTGAAGGCGAAGAACGTCCGCGCCGGGGTCGGCGCCGCCCGGCTGGTCCTGAGCTACAAACGCGCGAAGTTTGCCGCTCGGAACGGCCGCTACGTCCAGATTCCGGAGTCGTCGTACGTCGTGTAGGGTGCACTCCTCAACCGTAGCGACGGGCCCCGGACGCGAAACTACTATGATACCGACAGGTGCACACGCACGTATGCCGCACAAGACAGGCGCCTCGCACGTCCTCGCTGCGCTCGTGGCGATGGTCTCGACGTCGTACCTCAACGATATCCTGCAGCGGTTCGTGAGCACCCGCGAACTGCTCGTCTACGCGAACGCCGTGACCCAGCGAGCCATCGAACGGTTCGGGGTCGCGGTGTCACCGGACCTCCTCCCGGCGATCGCGTCGGCAGTGCTCATCTCGGCTCTGGTGTTCGTGTGGGGGTGGGCGTACCACCGACGGGTGATCGGGTGAGTCGCGGGTCGGGACCGGGCTGCCGGCGGTGCGGTCCGAGGCGGAACCGGCTTGTGGACGGGCCGCGTACCCCCGTGTGCGCACCCTCAGTCCCCGTCCGAGTTCTCCCGCAACGGGAGCGATGACACGACGGCGAACCCGGGTGTGCGACACCTGTGGACCGTCCGCGCCCGAAAGACGGACCGCCCGACACGAGGGTTTCCCGGCCGACGCGGCACGCCGCCTCGGGATGAGGCCGGCCGTTAGTGTTCCGGGCGTACATCGACCTTTTACTGCGCTCGTTCGCTACGCTCACTCGCTGGTAAAAGCTCGACCAAAAGCACTCCTCGCTCCCGTTGGTCGCTCGTCGACCTCGCGCTCACATCCGTTCGCGCGAGTGAACCGGCGACCTTCCGGGTCCTTCGGACCGCTCGGTCGCCGGATACTCGTGCTCCAGTCGGTTTCACTTCCATTACGCCTACTAGTAGATTGTCGCCCAGTAGTGTTCCGGGCGTACATTCCATTCATTGTAAGACCAGCAGTATGTTTTTGCGGGAGTAGCAGCAACGTGTAGGTATGTCTGAGGGAGACACCCGACGGATTGCACGTGAACTTATGAGCGAACCACACGTGGGCGGCCGCCGAATAAGCGTCCGTCAGGTGTACGCCCTCGTCGAAAAACGTGACGAAGACCCCGAAGCTGTGGCCGATCGGTACGATCTCGACGTGGCCGACGTGTATCACGCGCTGGCGTACTATCACGATCACCCGCGGGAGATGCGTGAGGTCGAACAAGAGCGAGAAGACGCGATAGCGGACTTCCGAGAGTCAATCGATCGTCCCGAAGGCGTCGATCCGGACGCCGCCTGAAATGAGCGGGTGGCGCTTTCTACTGGACGAAAACATCGACCCGAAAACGGCGACGTATCTGGAGAAGGAAGAAATCCACGCTGAGCACGTCCGCGATGCGCTCTGGCAGGGGGCTGACGATGAAGCCGATGTCCTTCCGTATGCCCGAGACCACAAACTGATCATCGTAACGAGTGACGTGAAAGATTTCGGCGGATTACCATCTGACGTTCACTCGGGCATTGTTCTCCTCTACGATGATACGATGCCGGCGTATCAGGTTGCAGCCGGTCTTATTACAATGACCGACTCGTACCAGAATCGAGATTTGTTTGGTGGACGTGAGGAACTCGATCCGTGGGTTTGAGTAAATATGTTGATTTAACGCGTCTGAGTGCCTTAAAACAAATAATACACTTCCACCGAGCCTACTAGTAGATTGTCGCCCGGTAGTGTTCCGGGCGTACATTTCGAATCACCGGAGATACGTCGCTATCTCATCGACGACGGCATCTGTGAACTCGTCGGTTACCCGGCCCTGCCACGCCGCTAGATCTTCGATCCGCGGCGAGTGGACTGCCCACGGGGAGACGAACGACTCGCGCGGAACACCGCCAACATCCCACGCGTCGGAACTCAACGCAACCGAGTCATCGTACTCCTTGGTCGAGATGGCGACTCCAAGGAACTGCTCGTCGTCGAACGGGTGTGAACTGTTATTGACGATCGACCACGGACGCTGGCGGTCCTCGCCCAGCTTGAACGGGTCGGAACTCCGAACGACATCCCCTCGTGTCGGTTGCATCTATTACTCCCGTTCACTCGGATGGGGCTCAACTGGAGCGACGGCGTCCCAGTCGTCCGGATCGATGCCCCCATCCTCGCCGTCAAGTGTCTCCGTCACTGTATGGAGATCGTACGCATCCTGAACACGGTTCAAATCCTCAGTTACCGCCCAGTATTCCCCTTTGTGTCGGACGAGATCGCGCTGTTTCAGCCGAGAGAGAGCGGTTCCAACCGTGTTCGGATCTTCTTCGATTCCGGTCGCAATTTCCGAGCGGGTGAACGCCTTGTCCCGATTCGTATGCAGGTAGACGAGCACCTGCTCGGGGACGCTCGGCCCGTCTGGTAGGTCTCCTGTTTCGAACTCCTCGATACGAACGGGCATACACGATATTTAGTGTGCTGATGTAATGAATGTACTGCTGTGCCGAAGTCCCCGACAGTGGGAGACCGATTCACTTTCACCGAGCCTACTAGTAGAAACTCGTCCGGTAGTGTTCCGGGCGTACACTTCGACCTTTTACTGCGCGAGCGACTGCGTCGCTCGCTTGTAAAAGCTCGACCAAAAGCCTACGTCAGGGGCTTCGCCCCTTCCTTGGCCTCGCGCTCACGTTCGTTCGCGCGAGTGAACCGGCGACCTTCCGGGTCCTTCGGACCGCTCGGTCGCGGGATACTCGTGCTCCAGTCCGTTTCACTTCCACCGAGCCTACGAGTAGATTCTCACCCGGTAGTGTTCCGGGCGTACATTTCGAATTACCGGGGATACGTCGCTATCTCATCGACGACCGTATCGACGAATCGTCGGACCCGTACGATTAACGGGATTCGTGGTCGAGAACTGTATATGGCGGCAGAGGAGGGAACAAGCGAACAAACACCACTCGACGACGTGATGGATGATATTCGTCGGGAACTCGTGTTGCGCGTCGCCAAGGCTGATCGGGACGAGAACCGCGACATCTACGACGCCCTCGAAAACGAATAGCTGTCGTGTCTGCTGGTGAACGGAACTGATACACCCGGTGGGTTCGCGCACGGCAACCGAACCGACCGCAGATTCACCGCCTCCGAGAGTTGTGGTGGTTCACACTGCATTTATCGGTGAATCCGATCTCTCGATAACGACCTTCCTGTTCGGGATGACCGGCCGACAACGGTCGAAGCGCGCCTGGTAGTGTTTCGAGAAACCGCCTGACGAATTCGCCGCCGACGAGACGGCTCCCGACGAGAACCACACACGCGACTGTCGTCGAGTTGCAGAGGTGCGAGTTTCACTTCTGCCGGGTCTACTACACTCCCGGTCGAAACTCCAGGTCCGAGACCACCGACGACCGACAGTACGGACGGGTCGCAGTGCAGTCCGACTGCGTCCTCGGAGACGTACCGCGGGGCACAGTGGGGGTATCAGACCGGCGAAGCGGGTGGGGGCCGGCGTTCCCAGTCACGTCGGAAGACGAGAGACGCCGCGAGGGCACCCGAGACGAGTCCGACCGGGAGTCCGACAAACAGTATCGCAGACAGGAGGCCCGTGACCTGCGTCGAGACGACCACAGCAAGTCCGCCACCGGCGACGAAGCCGAGGAATCCCGCTGTCGTCGTCCAGAACTGGCGTACTGTATCCCGGGACGCCGCTCCAGTTGCCCCTCGCTCCTCCCAGTATGTGAGACCCAGATACGTGAGGGCGACGAGTGCAACACCGAACACGGTCCCGATGGGCAGTCCGAGCATCGACGAGGGCCAGACGTATGGGGCGAGCAGTTCCGTCACGCCGATCCCGACTGTGATGAGTCCAAGTGCCCCCACAGTCAGGCTCGCTACTCCTTTCAGGTATCTGTACATGGGTGTATATCTACGCGGAATGATATGACTGTATCGACACTTCTGCACGCCCGAGAGCTGGCTAGCCGTAGCGACGAACAGTGTGTCCGTGACCAGTACGATCGGGCAGTACGACCGTTCCTGCGTGTGACTGTAGACACCCCGACGGCTATCCGGGGGGTCCTGTGCAGTCGGGAGAACCGCCGAGCCCTGGAGTGTGAGCAGTTCTGATGCCGTCTCCGTTTCGACCGCCACGTGACCACGACCCGAGAGTGGCCGGCGTATCCGGGGCGGAGGCCCTCGGATCGAATCACTCGGACGCGTCGGCGAGCCACCGGTGTAGCTCGACTTTCTTCTCGTCGTAGACTGCCTCCGGGTGCTTGTCCGTTCCCTGCCGCACGATGGCTCTGATCTCCTCGAACAACTCCTCGCAAAGCGACTCCAACTTTCCGGAATCGTGCCGGGAGTCGTCGTTCATAACCGGAAAGTCACTTCGTTCAGAACGGGATAGTTCGTCGAAGAGCCGACGAGCAAGCGGTTCGTACAGGTTGGCAACGCGCTTCCAGTCCGCCGTCTCTTCCAAGGATCGACGTCGATACTCCACGTCGGCACAGATCTTCTCGCCGAAGTTCCACATGTACGCCTCGGTCTGTTCGTCGAAGTAGAACCACCGGTTTACCACCCACTCCGAGTCGACATCGATCGGTTTGACGATCAACAAATGATCACTGCCGACCGGACCGCCGGTGTCGAACACCAACGTAGCCTTGCACCCGTGTACTGTTCGTTCGTCTATCGTTTCGCGCACAGGGATGCTTCCCGCGGTATCACACAAATACGTCCGGACTGCTGGTGGTTCAGACCGACCTGATCGGCGTGTCGCCCTTTCGTATTGGGACGCTTCCAGTGTGGTTTTTCGGGCATAGAAGCAACGGCCGCGAACGTCCGGGGAGAGCCCGCAGCCGGGTGTCGGCTCGGAGACACACCCTCGCTGGTGGCCCCGACGAACGTGGTCTCCCTCGGTCGGTGGTCGCGCAGCCGGCTCCGACCCACGTATTCGTGCGTACATTGATCCCTGGGACCACCGTAATCGAAATATGCAGGAGTTCACACTCCGGGCCGACGACGCTGGAACGCTCGAACTCGTCTGTGAGCGAACCGACGAAACGGCTCCCGCCCCTCGGGTTCGTTCGTTCGCCGGCCGCGACGAGTTCGGACTCCTCGTCGACGATCTGACTCCTGGAGAACAGGTACTGCTGTACGTGACCGACGCTGCCTCCCAGGAAGAGACCGGGTAGCCAGGAGTACGGTCGGCGGCGATGGTGAGGAGACGGCCCGGTGCGGCTTCACGGCCTTGCCACCGTCGTCGGACGGCCCGTTCCACCCCCGCTGGCCCGCAGCGCCCCGGTCGGGTATCGCGCCCCGGCACACGACCGGTGTCGAAAATCTTCACGTAGGTATAGCCAACAGTATGAACCGCGGGGCGTCCACCGCGGGCTTTCGATCACACGCTATTTCGGCGACGAACCGGCGTCGTCTGTTCGGTGGTCGTTGCCGCCGTCAGTCTGCGGTACGGCCGACACGCTCCCCGTTCGGGCGTCTCCGCCTGCCGTCCTTCCTCGGGACCGAGTCTCGAACTCCGAAACGTTGTCGTCGAGGGTGGCCGCAATTTCGGAGAGCTGTTGGACGTTAGTGCTCACTTCCGACACCGAGGCAGTCTGTTCTTCGGTTGCCGCCGAGACGTCGCTCGCTTCTGCGGCGGTCTGCTCGCTCACGCTCGACACTTCGTCCACCATCGCAACCACCTCCTCCGACGACGCTGCTTGGTCTTCGGTGGCCTCGCTGATCTCCTGGATACCCGCTTCGGCGTCGTCGACCGCTGTTGCGATCTCGTCGAACATCTCGATCGTATCCTCGATGGTCTCTGATCCCCGTTCGACCCGGTTCCGCATCGTCTCGATCCCGTCGACTGTGTCACCAGCCGTCGACTGAACCATCGCGATCTGGTCTTCGATGTCCGTGGTCGCGTCGCTAACCTGCTGTGCGAGGCCTTTGATCTCGTCTGCCACGACAGCGAACCCTTCGCCGGCCTCCCCGGCCCGGGCCGCCTCGATGGACGCGTTCAGCGCGAGGATGTTCGTCTGTTCGGCGATCCCGGTGATCAGATCGACGATGTCGCCGATCTCCTCCATCTTCTCGTCGAGTGTCTTGACCTGCCCTACCGCGTCGTCCGCCTGCGCTTCGATGGCGTTGATCTCCTCGGTGGCTTCGCCCGCGTACTCCTGGCCCATCTCACTGCGTTCGACGGCGGTCTCGGCCGTCGAAGTCACCTCGTCCGCCGAGGAGGCGATCTCCTCGATGGTCGCAGACACGTCGTTCATCTCCGCCGCGACCTGGCCGAGGTTCTCGCTTTGGGTGTCTGCGCCGTGGGAGATCTCCTCGACCGAACCGGCGACCTGTTGGCTCGCCTGTTCGATCTCTTCGGTGCTCTCCGCGATCAGGTCGCTCGAGGAGGCCACCTCGTCGGCGACGTCCTGAATGGCTCCGACGCTGTCGCTGAGTTGGTCGATCCCCGCCTCGAGGTCCTGCAACACGCTGCCGTACACACCGGGGTAGTCGGTCTCGAACCGACGGTCGAGCTGTCTGGTTTTCAGCCCCTCACTCGCCGTCGCGATCTGCGAGAAGGCGTCCGAGAGCGTCTCGGTTCCCTCCTCGAGGTCGTTCAGGACAGCACCGTACTGCCCCGGTCTGTCGGAGTCGATAGTCTGCTCCAGGTCGCCCGTCCGAAGGCTATTGCTCGCCTCCTGTATCTCCCCGAAGCTGGTCGTGAGTTGGGTGGTCCCCGAGTCGAGATGTCCCATAATCTCCCCGTACTCCCCCGGGTAGTCGGTGTTGATATCCTGATGGAGATCCCCCGATTCGAGGTTACGGCTCACAGAATCGAGGTCACTGAAGACTGCGCGGAGCTTTCGTTGCATCTCCTTGATCGCCGTGACCATCCGCCCGATCTCGTCGTCTTCGACGTGGTCGTCGACCTCCGTGGTGAGGTCCCCGTTGTTGGCCGCAACGGCGGCCTCGGTCAACTGTTTGATCGGCGTCGTGATGCGTCTGGCTACGAACAGCCCGATCACGATCGCGAAGACGAACGCACCGACTGTGAGTCCGACAACCTCTTGTTGTGCCCTCTGCGCGTTGCTATCGGCAGCAGCCACCTGGGCTTCGAGGTCCTCCTGCGCCGATCCTTCGATGGCGTGAGCCTCCTCCTCCATCCCGACCCGCAGTTCCTCCATTTGAGCCGCCTTCTGTGCAGCGAGGTCGTCGTTACCGGCGCGCTTCGCCTCGAAGAACTCCGTGCCGAGGCCGTTGTACTCCTGATGCTGTGACTGGAGGGTCTCGAATCGCTCCGCCTGTTCCGGGGTCAACTCGTTCTCCCGCAATCGCTCTGCTTGCTCGGTGTAGAGCGTCTTTGCGTCGTCGAACTGTTGCTGTGCGTCGGACTCGCCGAGCTGGGCCGCTTGTACCGCACCCCGTTGTTGTTCGATAGCGACGATCATCTCCGCTGACGCGTCCATCTTGACTCCGTCTTCGGCGATCAGGTGCGCCTCCTCGTCCACAGTGCCGACCGCTGTGTAGCCAACGGCTCCGGTCACAGCGACTAACACGGCGACGAGCACGAACGCGAGGATCAGTTTCGGCCTCAGATCCAGTTGGTCGATGGTAACTTTGTCGAGCATTATTTCGAAGATGAAATTACCAGGTAATTAATACTCTCACTCGATATCGGATGTGATTACTACTGAAAATTGAGGTTTAGATCATACGATACCCATTTAATCCCCACATTTTTGTTCGTACATAGAAATAACGGGAGATTTTTCTATGTAAAAAGAGATTGTGTATCGGCTGTCGGCTACCAGATTCTACTGATACTGTTGGCTATAATTACGTGAAGATTTTCGACACCCCGGGGTGTCGAAATCCGTCACGTGACGATAGTCGACAGTATGAATGCGAGTCCGCGCGGGGTACGGCGCACAGTCGAAGACTTTGTCGTCTCGGCCGACCGCGACGTCGGGACCAGACAGCACAGGCCCCGGAGCCGAG
>UEZM01000021.1_pt1 | contig 11253 bp, 9 predicted proteins | sample 1903751 | NCBI WGS metagenome assembly UEZM01 (sample SAMEA4776353, study PRJEB27445) | saltern metagenome | biome: Hypersaline environment; feature: solar saltern; material: Pellet | place: Spain | collected 2012-08 | depth 0 m | reverse complement strand
GTACGGGATCGTCTCGTCGAGCAGCAGGAACTCGGGGTCGCGGGCTTTCACCCGGTCGCGAAGCTCCTGCCAGAACGTGTCGGGGACCGCCCACGCCATGTCACACCGGAAGCCGTCGGCGATCTCGAACCACGTGTCGACGGCGTCGAGCAGGTGCCGGCGGACCGCGAGGTTCTCGAAATTCCAGTTTGCGATGTACTCCCACCCGAAGTACGTCTCCGGCTCGCCGCTTTCCTGCCAGTCGTACCAGTCGAAATACTCGGCGTCGGGGTCGCCGTAGGCATCCTGAAAGAAGGGATGGTCGCGCGCGGAGTGATTCATCACAAGGTCGAAGAGGACAGCCATCCCGCGGTCGTGGGCGGCGTCAACGAACGACTCGTAGTCCGCACGGTCCCCGAGGTCCGCGGCGATGCTGAAGAAGTCAGTGATGTTGTAGCCGTGGGGGGCATGGTCGTTTTCGAGTACCGGGGTTAGCCACAGACAGTCGACGCCGAGGTCCGCGAGGTAGTCGAGTCGCTCCTCGATAGCCGCGAAGACGGATCCCTCCTCGACGTCGCGACCGGCGAATCCGCGGACGTACACCTCGTAGACGGTGGCACCTTCGGCCCACTCCGGGGGGTCGTTGGGGCGCCGGACCTCGAACGTCCCACCGGCGGTGTCGAAATCGGCTCTGTCCGCCGTCTCGCCGCCATCTCCCTCGCTGACAGTGCCGTCGGGGAGCGCCACCCGGGTGTAATCCACCGTGTCGGGGACGCTGTAGGTGTCGGCCACGGCAACCCCGTGGACCCGAACCCGGTCTCCCACCGCCGAAGCCGGAATCCGGAGTTCGTCGCCGTCGGTCGTGACGTCGGCCGGGTCGACGTCGTCGCGGTCGTCAATCAGGAACTCCACCTCGCCCCCGTCGACATCGGGCGGGAACGTCGGATCTGCGCGTACCACGAGTTCGTCGCCCTCGATCACGCCACGGAGCTGGAGTCGGGGGCGCTCTCCCGCAACGCCGTCGGCCGCCCGTCCGGACCTCGAGTCGGGCTCGTCATCGCTCCGGTCCGCTTCCGTCGAATCGCTCCGGCCGCCGGAACCGCCGGTTCCGCCGCTTCTGGCGGCATCGTGGCCGGGAACCCGGACGTCGGCGAACGCCCGGACGGTCAAGGTGTGCGTTCGGTCAGGGGTTTCGAGCCGGAGTTCGTAGGTGCCCGCGGCGTCGGGGTCGAATTCGATCACGGGCGTCCGGGTCGGGAGTTCGAGCGTACTGACGCTCGGGGCGCTGTGGATCCACCAGTCGTACGTCGCCGCCGGATCCGGATCGCGAGGGGCGAGTTGGACGCTCTCGCCGACCGCAAGAAACCGTGGGGGGCCTGGGTGTTGCATACGAGCCACAACAACACCTCGGGCCTTTGCTTTTGCCCTGTGGAGTGCTGCCGCCTCAAATGACTACGGTACGTGGATCGTCCGATCGGTCGGGAGTGATACTGTCGGCGATACCGACGTGACGATAGCCGACAGTATCAGTTGCAAACGCTACGATAGGAATCACCACCGTGGCCGTCCGCGCTGTCAGTGACAGTCCGGACGGTCGAATCCGGGTCCGGAATCAGGCAGATTCGAATAGTGTGAGACCGTCCAAGAGACAAAGATCCTATAAGTGGATCGTCCGTATATTGGAGTTAATGAGCAAGATGGAAGTCAGCGTCCGGATCCCGAAAGACCTCGTCCGGAAGGCCAACACCGCCGCAAAAGTGATGGACAAGAGCCGAGGGGAGGTTGTGACCGAAGCGCTCCGGGAGTATCTTGCGGACCTCGAGGAGGAAGACACCCTCAAGGAAGACGTGTTCGACCAGTATCTCGACGGTCAGATCGGCCTGGAAACGCTCAACCGGTTCCTTGATCGCGATGATACCGAATCGGATCGCATCTCGAAGACGCTGCTTGGTCAGAGACAGAACTCCAGTGACGGAAGCCCAACCGAAGAGTAGACGCGGGACAAACCGGCGCTCGGAGGGTTCGAGGGGAACTCGGTCGCATCAGGCGGTTGTGGATTCGACCCTCTACACTTTGATTGATACTGTTGGCTATAACTACGTGAAGATTTTCGATACCCCCGGCGTGTCGAAATCCGTCACGTGACGATAGCCGACAGTATGAGGCGGGGTGTGGTCCGCGCGAGTGGTCCGGTCAGCACCCGAACCGAGTGCTGATTCGAGATCGGCGGACTTCCCGTAGCATGGGATGGAGGTCACTTTGTGCGGGACCGATACATACTGGGCACGACTCCGGATCGCATGATCCGGCCTCCAGTTTCGTTTGAAAACCGCAATCTACACATGCCTATATATTAGTATGTACTTAGACTCGTGAGGATGAAATGCCTTCAGAGGGCTTCTAAACGGGGTCACAGCCAGTATCAAGCCATCATCAAAGCATTTATGTAGATATCTCAATAGGGATTTACCGTAACCCGCAATGACACCACTCAGCGATCCACAAACTCGACGGAAGGTCCTTGCATCGAGCGGCGCAATCCTCGGCGGCAGCCTCGCCGGGTGTATCAGCGGTGGTGGTGGCGGTAGTGGTGACGGAACGGAAACCAGTAGCGGCGGGAGCGACGGCACCGAAACCGGCAGCGGCGCGGAGAGCTACGAAGTCGGGCACGGCGACTATCAGACAACTGTCAGCGCCGACACGTTCCCGGAGACGCTGTATATCTACGCGGTGCAGACCGGGTGGTCGAACTGGGGGGCGATTATGGATTCCTTCCAGGAGCAGTACGGTCTCGCCCTCAACGACGACCAGCGTTCCTCGGGGGAGGCGCTATCGGACCTCCGAGCCAACGCCCAGGACCCGACCCACTCCGCGTACAACGGCGGGTACACCTTCGGTATCCTGGCGATGCAGGACGACCTCCTCCAGCCGTACAAGCCCGCAAACTGGGATAAGGTCCCTGACAAACTCAAGACGGACAACGGAGAAATGACCGCGACTCGGCGGATGACCACGGCGGTCACGTACCGCGCCGACATCTACGAGGAACGCGGAATCGAGCCGCCGGAGACCTGGGAGGACCTCAAGAACCCGGACATCGCCCAGGATCTCGTGTTCCAGCCGCCACAGGCCGCAGTCGGGCTGGCCGGCGCGCTGTCGATCAACAACGCCTACGGCGGGTCGATCGACGACATCCAGCCGGTCATCGACTACTACTCCGAGCTGCAGGATATGGGCGCAACGTTCCGTGGAAACCTCGAGGGCGACTTCACCGCGGGGAACATCAGCACGTTCGTCGAGTACGACTACACCGGGTTGGATCTGAAGTACAACTCGGACTCGGTCGCCGAGGATAACGTCGATGTGACGCTCCTGACCGGCCCCGAAGGTGAGAACGGTGCCCTGAACCAGCCGTACGGCTACGGGATGCTCAAGGGTGCCCCGAACCCCGAAGCCTGTAAGCTGTTCATGGACTACGTCCTGTCGCTGGAGGGGCAGCGGCAGTTCCTTGACGCGTACGTCCGTCCGATCCGGGCGCCGGAACTCGAGATGCCCGACGAGTTTCCGTCACAGAGCCGATACGAGGAGACGCAGTTCCAGGTCGACTACACCGCACTGGTCGAAAAGCAAGAATCCATCATCGAAGGCATCGGCGAAGGCGTGGGACTGACTGGCTACTGAAACGATGGCGACGAGAGATAGTTGGGCCCTCCTCGGACGGCTCCGAACCGGAACCGCTCGGATCGTGACGCCCGTCACGGAGACCGATAGGAAGCGGCGTCGTATCGCTGCGCTGACCGCCCCGTTTCTCGTTTTGGCGTTGTTCGGCGCGTTCGTCCCGCTCGTGGTGATGGTGCGGATGAGCGTCTCCGAATCGAACTTCGCGCTTCAGGGGTTCCAACTCAGGTCCTACAGGGTGCTTTTCACCTCGATGATCGCGTTCGTTCCGGGCGTCAATGTCGGGGGCGACGTGAACCCGGTGTACGGACTCGTGGTCTGGAACTCGCTGTGGTTCGGCGCGCTGACGACTGCCGTCAGCGTCGTCTTCGGTGTCGCCATCGCCCACGGGTTGGAGAAGTATGACCTCCCGCAGGAGGGCCTGTTAGTCACGCTCATTTCGTTCCCGATTAGCCTTCCGGGGATCGTCGCGGCGTTTATGATCATCGTCTGGTTCAGCCAGACGGGGATCCTCACCAATTTCTTCTCGTGGCTCACGGGGGCGACCCCGGTCACGATCGCACTCACCGGCCAGCCGTCGGGGACGTTGCTGGCGATCGCCGGTCTGTTCCTGGGCTATCTCTACTCGATGATCCCGCGGGCGACGTTCCTGTTACGTGGTAGTTACGCCGAGGTCAACACCGCCGCCGAGGAGGCCGCCCGGTCGCTGGGTGCGACGCCGCTTGAGACGTTCCGATACGTCACGCTTCCGCAGGTTCGGCCCGGGATCGTGGGCGCGCTGATCCTCACCTTCCGGACCGCACTCGCCATCTTCGGTACCGTGTTGGTGCTGAAGGCCCTGTCAGTTATCACGTTCCGGTTCGACCAGGAGATCCAAGTGGGGTTCAACCTCGCGAACGCCTCCGCGCTCGCAACGGTGTTCTTCGTGTTCACCCTGCTTTTCACCTTCCTTGGACTCCGCTTCACCAGCGCGGAGGTGACCGGATGAGCTCCGAACACTCCACCTCGACGGGGACCGTCCCCGAACGGGATCCGGGCCGGCTGAGTCGCCTTTCGACGGCGTTCGGCCGTCGGATCGTCACCGGAGTCATCGCGCTGACGGTACTGTTCCTCATCGTCCCGGTCCTCGTTACGGTCGTCGCCTCCTTTGCGGGGGAATGGACCGGTGTGGTGCCGACCGGGTTCTTCACCCTCGAGCACTGGCGACACGTCCTCGGGTTCGCGGACGTTGCGGGCGCCGAGCGCGCGCTCGGGACGTTCCAGTTCAGTGTCGGGGGGTACACGGTGACGATCCCGTTCCAGTCGCTGTTTTTCAGCCTCGTCATCGCGCTTGGCGGGGTCTTCATCAACCTCCTCGTCGGGGTGCCGATCGCGTACGCCGTGACCCGCTACGACTTCTTCGGTCGTGGGTGGGTCAACACCTTCGCGGTACTGCCCATCGTCCCGGGGGTTATCCTGGGGATCGCGTTCCTTCGGACGTACCCCAACCTCCCGAGTGCGATCGCGCTGGTCATCGGATACTCGCTTCTGAAGGTCCCGTATATGGTGCTTGCGGTCCAGTCCTCGTTCGAGGCGATGGATCTCCGGCAGTTGGAGGAGAGCGCCCGCTCGTTGGGGGCGTCGTGGCCGCGGACGTTCTTCACCATCATTATTCCGAACGCCAAGACGGGCGTGATTGCGGGGTCTATCGTCTGCTGGACGCTCGCGGCCGCGGAGTTCAACTTCACGTACATGGTGTACTCCCGCGGCCCCCGTCCGTTCTCCATCTTCCTGTACAACAACATCACCAACAGCCCGATCCTGCAGACCGCCGCCGCGGTCTCGATCTACTTCCTGATCGTCGCCGGGGTGACGGTACTTCTGCAGGCCACCGGGCAGCGCGGCTTCTCCGTCGGAGGTGGTCGCTGAATGGCCGAAACTATTCAACTCCAAAACATCACGAAACGGTTTGACGAGACGACCGCGGTCGACGACATCTCACTGACGGTCGAGCCGGGCGAGACACTGGGGGTCGTCGGCCCGTCGGGGTGCGGAAAGACCACCACCCTCCGGACGGTCGCCGGCTTCGAGACGCCGACCGATGGCGAGGTGCTGTTCGGCCAGGAGCCGGTCACGAACGTTCCGCCCGAGCAGCGCGACGTCGGGCTCGTGTTCCAGTCGTACGCGCTGTTCGACAACATGACCGTCCAGCAGAACATCGAGTTCGGGCTCAAGATGCGCGACGTGCCCTCCGCGGAGCGTCGCGAGCGAGCGGGGGAGCTCCTCGAAATGCTCGACATCGACGCCCTCGGCGACCGCGACCCGACCACGCTCTCCGGCGGCCAGCAGCAGCGGGTCGGGCTCGCTCGGGCGCTCGCGATCGAACCTCGGGTCCTGCTACTCGACGAGCCGATGACCGGACTCGACGCCCAACTCAAAAACCGGCTCCAACGCGAGATCGGGAGTCTCCTCGAGGAACTCGAGGTCACCGCGCTGTACGTCACCCACGACCAGGAGGAAGCGATGGTGATGTGCGACCGGATCGCCGTCATGAACGAGGGGATCCTCGAGCAGGTGGGCAAGCCCGAAGAGGTGTACGCACAGCCCGCGAACGCCTTCGTGGCGGACTTCATCGGGACGTCCAACCTCCTCTCCGGAACGATCACGAACGGACGGCTCGATCTCGGGTTCGCTACGATCGACGCCGAGACCGGCAGCGCGACCCACCAAGGAGAGGTCACGGCGACGATCAGGCCGGAAGCGTTCGAGGTCTCCGAGTCGGGGGCGTTCGAGGCGACGATCGAGGAGTCGTTCTACTTGGGCGAACACGTTCAGGTGCTCGCGAGTCTCCCGGACGGCGAGTCCCTCACGCTCCACCTCGACCCTCGGATCGAGTACACGCCCGGAGATACGATCACGCTGACAGTCGACCCCGCCGACATCCACTTCATCGATCGATCCTGAGGGTCGGATATCGACCCTTTCCGACTACCGACCGGGTCGTTCGTCAGTGCTGAGTCGATCCACTCCGACACTCCGACACGTTTCCAGAACCCGCTCGCTCGGACCCTCCTCGGGGACGGCCGTCTGTACAACGAGCCCACGGTCGTGTGCGTACCCGACGGTATCGGGGTCCGATCCGGTGTCGTAGTACATGTGTACCGCCTCACACCCCAGTTGGGCGGCAGTGTCGATCCCGAGCTCCGGGGCGTCACCGTATACGCCGTCGTGGAGCACATACCCCAGGGCCGCGTCGGAGTCGGCTTCCCGTGCCTCCTGGAGCGCGATCGGACTGAACGAGATCAGGATCGCCGGGTTGTCGTGATCTTCGAGCGCGTCCAGGATATCGGCGGCGGCACCCAGTTCCTTCAGTTCGATCTGGACGCCGACCTCGGGCGGGACGGCGTCAAGGGCGTCTGCCAGTCTCGGGATCGTCTCCCCCGACTCGAGAACGTCGAGCGTCCGGAGGGTACTCCAGGGGGTACACCCGACCGCCCGCTGGGTGCCGGTGACCCGTTCGAGGGTGCCGTCGTGGAAGACCACGAGTTCACCAGATTCACACCGGCGAACGTCGAACTCGATCCAGTCTGCGGATTCGGCTGCCCCGCGGAACGCCCGCAGTGTGTTTTCGGGGAACTCCGCGGCGTAGCCTCGGTGTGCGACGTAGTCCATACTCCGAGTTCTGTGGCGGCGGTAAATACGTTGTCGACCCCCGACGTCTGTTTTCCGGGTGTCTCGCGATACCCCACGCTGCACGGCTGCTCCGTCACTCCGGGAGACCTGCTCCAGTTGTCCGTCCGCGTCGCGCCGGGGCGGTAGTGACAACTGTTAACTCGCGGTGTCGAGAACCGTCATTGGTAGTATGACTGACCGAAGCCTCGCTGACGCCCTCGCCGTCGCCGAGAGCCCGACCCACCTCCTCCGCAATAACCCCGGCCGACACCCCTATCCAGTGGACAGCGAGTTCACCAACTGGATCGAGGAGGTGCGGAGTTGGCGGGAGACGTGCAGCCTCTCGGACCTCTCACACCACCAGAAGGACCTCTACATCGAGGGGCCCGACGCCCTGGCTCTCCTTTCGGACCTCGGGATCAACGACTTCGAGAGCTTCGACCCCGGCCAGGCAAAGCAGTTCGTCGCGTGCAACCCCGAAGGATACCTGATCGGTGACGCCATCCTGTTTTATCTCGACGAGGATCGGCTGAAGCTGACTGGGACGCCCGTCGCCCCCAACTGGGTGGCGTACAACCTCGAGACCGGCGACTACGACGCCACCGCCGAGGCCGACGAGCGGTACCACGACAAAGAGGTTCCCCACCGGACGTTCAGATACCAGCTCCAGGGCCCCGACGCCTTGGACACCATGCGGGGTGCCGTAGAGGGATCGCTCCCGGAGATCCCCTTCTTCAACTTTGATACGGTCACGATCGGCGGTGTCGAGGTCCGGGCGCTGCGGCACGCGATGGCGTCGAACGCGGGCTTTGAGATCTGGGGGCCGTGGGCGGAGCGCGATGCGGTCAGGGACGCGATCCTCGGTGCCGGCGACGAGTACGGGATCCGGCAACTCGGCGAGAAGAGCTACAAGGCACAGGGTGCCGAAAAGGGGTGGATCGCCCGGCCGTTGCCCGCGATCTTCGGCGAGTCGATGGCGGCGTACCGGGAGTGGCTCGACGCCGACGGCTACGAAGCCACGAGCACGCTTGGCGGGAGCTTCGACCCCGACGACATCGCCGAGTACTACCTGAACCCGATCGAACTCGGCTACGAGCGGTTCATCGACTTCGACCACGACTTCGTGGGTCGAGCGGCGCTTTCGGAGATGGTCGAAGCGCCCCAACGCGAGAAGGTGACGCTCGTGTGGGACGACGACGACGTGGTTGAGCTCTTCGCGTCGCTGTTCCGCGACGGGGAGACGTACAAATACTTCGACGTCTCGCTGCCGTACTGGGCGGTGTTTCACTACGATGAGGTCCGCAGCGACGGCGGAACCGTGGGGCTCTCGAAGTACTTCGGCTACACCTACAACGAGCGATCCGTCCTCTCCTTAGCGCTCGTCGACCCCGAATACGCAGAGCCCGGCACCGAGGCCACTCTCGTGTGGGGCGAGCCCGGGGGTACCTCACCCAACCCGAAGGTCGAAGACCACGTTCAGACGGAGATCACAACCACCGTCGCACCGAACCCCTACGTCGACCTCGACGAATGATCCGGGTCGCTACAAGGGACACACGAACGGGTCGTCTGCCGTCGACCACCTGTTCGACGATGGCCCGCGTCGTGTCGACGTGCTCTGCCGATCGCGGGTCAGTTCCGGCAGTATCGACCGGGGTGAAATCGGTTCGCGTCGTCGGGGTGGCGGGACAGCCGTCCGGGGGCAGTAGATGAGCGCGCCCGAATACGAGGCGGCGGTTCTCGACCTCGACGGGACGGTGTATCTGGGTGACAGCCTCATCCCGGGCGTCGACGCCGCGATCGAGCGGCTCCGGGAGGTGGTTGGCCCCGTCCGATTTCTCACGAACAAGGCGATCGCGCGCCGCCGGGACTACAGTGAGAAACTCACCCGACTCGGGATCGACGCCGATCGGAGCCACGTGGTCAACTCCGGGTGGGTGACTGCCAAATACGTCGGAGACCAGTTCCCCGAGTCGGAGGCGTTCGTCGTCGGCGAGGCTCCGCTCGTCGAGGAACTCCACGACGCTGGTGTCGACACCACAACGGACACACCCGGTGATCTCGTGGTGGCGTCGATGGACCGGGCGTTCGACTACGACGACCTGGATACCGCACTCCGGACGCTCGAGGACGAGGAGACGCCGTTCTTCGCGACCAACCCCGACCGGACGTGTCCCACGGAATCGAGGCCGATCCCCGACGCCGCGGGGATGATCGGCGCGATCGAGGGGGTGACGGGTCGAACCGTCGACGAGGTGCTCGGAAAGCCCTCGCCGCGGATGATCGAAACCACGCTTGGGGCGGTCGGCGTCGATCCCGAGGCGTGTCTGATGGTGGGTGATCGGATCGAAACGGACATTCTGATGGGTGAACGCGCCGGGATGACCACCGTCTTGGTGCTGTCGGGGGTGACCGACCGGGAGATGATCCCGGATGCGTCGGCCAACCCCGACTACGTTCTGGAGTCGCTTGCGGGGATCGAAGACGTGCTCGACGACCGGTAACGGATTCGCCGTCGAGTCTCCGGATACGTGGGGGAGTTCGGACAGCCACCCCCGCTGTAGTATACCCGTGTTGGCGTAATCGGCTGTGACACTACAGCGCGTAAGTGTGCAGTTCACTGTTGTATCGTGGAACAGAGTAACACTGGCCATATTTACATGGAGAGCCGGACACAACTAGCGTGTCTAAAACCGTGTCTGATCCCTCCGGAGCAACGTTGTACGTCTGCCAAGCCTGTGGGGACGGGTTCGAGGACCTGGTCGATCAGAGTACCTGTCCGAGGTGCAGCGGGCTTCTACGAAACACGACTGTGCCTCATGACTGATATGGAGTATTCCGAGATCCGACAGCACCTCGATGAAGCAATCGAGTTTCCGGTCACGCACAACAGCTTGGTCGGACAGTTAGAAGGGGTTGAAATAACGGCACCGACTGGTGATTCGGTCCCCATCAGTGAGATTCTGAACCGGGTCGATGAGTCGTCGTACGAGTCACGTGATATGCTCTATACCACTCTCGTCGGAAACCTTGACGACAGCTTCATCGGTCGGAAATACTCCGATGATCGCGGAGGGGCCCACACCTGTCCGGACCCGAAGTGTCCCACACAGCAGTCGTTCTGACGGCCCTGATCTCCCTTGACCGATACGGAATGCTGTAGCATCACGCGTTGACGTGACACCGACCGATCAAACCCGAACCCATCCGTCCAGTCCCCGCGGGAACGACGTTTTACGACCAGCCTCACCGACACGACCCACGGCCACGGCACGCGGACGAGTGTCTGAATCAGTGAGTCGAGCGCGGGCGGCCGAGCGCGTTACACTACAAAATCTCGGCCTCAACGAGCGCTATATGCTCCGCGGTGAGGCATCGACTGCGATCCGTCCGATCCGGCGGTGACCGACCGGTTGATCCGCCGGCTCCCCGCACAGGTGTGTTAGATGAGTACACGACTCGATCACTATCTTTCCTACATCGGTCCGAACCAACGGGGTTAAATACAAACCACACTTCGGAAAGTAATGCGAAGAACACAACGCGACTGCGGGCGGTTGAACCCCGTCCGCACTCGCCTTCCACCCCTGTCGGGACGGGTTCAACGGGTTTATACCCGTACACCCATTCGACATGGTTGGACACGAGATGAGGATTCCACCCCTGCGGTCCGCCGTACACGATGGAATCTGATGTTAGCCTTGGTGGTTCGGTGACACCTGTCCGGTGTTACTCGAACCACGACAATGGACCATGCAATGCAACGCGACACGATGCAGTAGGATGCATGTGCAACACAATGCAAACCATATTGGTGATTCCTCCTTTCACAAGGAGAAATCCCGCCAACCCTCCCAGCCTTGTGCTGGGAACCCATTCCGGTTGATCCTGCCGGAGGCCATTGCTATTGGAGTCCGATTTAGCCATGCTAGTCGTACGAGTTCA
>UEZM01000020.1_pt1 | contig 11947 bp, 8 predicted proteins | sample 1903751 | NCBI WGS metagenome assembly UEZM01 (sample SAMEA4776353, study PRJEB27445) | saltern metagenome | biome: Hypersaline environment; feature: solar saltern; material: Pellet | place: Spain | collected 2012-08 | depth 0 m | reverse complement strand
GACGTCAGCGTGATCGGCTGCGGAAACATGGGCGGCGCCCTGCTCACGGGGCTCTCACGGGCCGGTGGCTACCGGCTCACGGCCTACGATGTGGATCCCGACGCCCTCGAGGTGGTCTCGGAACACTGCGACCGGACGACGACCGATCTCGGTGACGTCCGCGACTCCGAGGTCGTCGTGCTCGCGGTGAAACCCGGTATCGTCCCGATCGTGCTCGAGGACCTCGACCTCCGGGGTGAGCAGACGCTGGTGACAATCGCTGCCGGCGTCTCGCGCGCTCACGTCGCCCCCGAGACCGACGCCACGGTCGTTCGACTCATGCCCAACCTCGCAGCGGAGACGGGAACGATGGCCGCGGCCGTGTCGTGGGACGACCCCGACGAGGCAGTCGGGCAGATGCTCTCGGATCTCGGCGGGTACGTCGAGATCGACGAGGACCTGATGCACGTCGCCACCGCGTTGAACGGCAGCGGGCCGGCGTTCGTCTTCTACCTGATCCGGGCGATGCAGGACCGCGCCGTCGAGGAGGGCCTCGACCCCGACGACGCCCGGACGCTCGCAGCACAGACGTTCAAAGGCGCCGCCGAGACGGTGCTCCGATCCGACCGCGACCTCGATGCGCTGATCGACGCGGTCTGTTCGCCCGGCGGGACCACCATCGAGGGGATGGACGTCCTGTTCGACAGCGACACCGACGCCGTGGTCGGGGATGCCGTGACCGCCGCGCGGCGGCGCTCGGAGGAACTCGCGGGGGACGCCGAGGAATGAGCGGCGCTGTCGCCGCCGAGGACGTAACTCGCGCCCGGAAACTCGCCGCGGAGGCTAGCCGGATCGTGGTCAAAGCCGGGACCAACTCCCTCACCACCGAGGAGTCGAAGCTCGACGACAACAAACTCGACAAGCTGGTCGACGACATTGCCGACCTGATCCACCGCGACAAGGAAGTCATCCTGGTCTCCTCGGGCGCGATCGGCGCCGGGAAGGGTCGGATCGGGTTCAAGCCCGACGACACCGTCGAGGAGTCCCAGGCGGTCTCGACGATCGGCCAGAGCCACCTCATGCGGCGCTACACCGAGAGTTTCGAGCGGTACGACCTGACAGTCGCCCAGTTGTTGGTGACCGACAACGACCTCGGGGACCCCGAGCGGTTCACCAACTTCCAGAACACGGTCGAGACGCTCCTGTCGTGGGGGGTCGTCCCGATCATCAACGAGAACGACGCGGTCGCGACCGAGGAGATCCGTATCGGCGACAACGACATGCTCTCGGCGTCGGTCACCGATGCGGCCGGCGCCGACCTCCTGGTCACGTTGACCGACGTCGCCGGCGTCTACACGGGCAACCCCAAGGACGACCCCGACGCGGAGCTGATCGATGCGGTCGGGCGGAACTACGACGAAGTCGAGCGAATCGTCGAGAAGACCGCAAGCGGCTCCTTCGGCGGGATCCGGACGAAGGTCCGAGGCGCCCGGACCGTGAGCGAACACGGTATCCCCGCGATCATTGCCCGCTCGACGGAGCCCGATGTGCTCGAAGCCGTCGCCACCGAACAGCCCGTTGGAACCATCTTCATCCCCATCAACGATTACGTATGACCGACCACCCTACCCAACGATCCGCGGAAGCGAAGATCACCGACGCACAGTCCGCGGCCCTAGCGCTCGCGAACCTCCCCGAATCGAGCCGCAACGACGCGTTGCACGCGATCGCCGACGCGATCGAAGCCAACGCCGACGCGATCCTCGACGCCAACGACGACGACGTCGCGGAGGCCGAAGCGATGCTCGAGGCCGGCGAGTACACCCAGGCGTTCGTCGACCGGCTGAAGCTCTCGGCGTCGAAACTCGAAAGCATCGCGGAGATGGTCCGCAGCGTCGCGGGGCAAGACGACCCCCTCGGCCGGACGCTCACAGCCCGCGAACTCGACGCCGACCTCGAACTCTACAAGCTGTCGGTCCCGATCGGCGTCCTGGGTGCGGTGTTCGAGTCCCGGCCCGATGCACTTGTACAGATCGCCGCGCTCAGCCTCAAATCAGGAAATGCAGTAGTGCTCAAGGGCGGCAGCGAGGCGACCCACTCGAACCGCGTCCTCCACGGGATCATCGTCGAAGCCGCCGCCGAGGCCGGAGCCGAGATCCCCGAGGGGTGGGCGCAACTGATCGAGGCCCGCGAGGACGTCCAGACCCTCTTAGAGCGCGACGACGCCGTCGACCTGCTCATGCCCCGCGGGAGTTCGTCGTTCGTGAGCTACGTCCAGGACAACACGTCGATCCCCGTTCTCGGCCACACCGAGGGCGTCTGTCACGTCTACGTCGACAGCGACGCCGACCTGGAGATGGCCGAAGACGTCGCCCACGACGCGAAGGTGCAGTATCCCGCGGTCTGCAACGCCGTCGAGACCCTACTGGTCCACGAGTCAGTCGCCGGGGAGTTCCTCCCCCGGATGGCCGACCGCTACCGTGAGGCGGGCGTCGAACTCCGCGGCGACGAGCGGACACGGGGGATCATCGACACCGAGGTCGCAAGCGACGACGACTGGACCACCGAGTACGGCGACTTGATCCTCGCGATCAAAGTCGTCGACTCCGTGACCGACGCAATCGAGCATGTAAACACGAACGGCTCGAAACACACCGAGTCGATAATCACCGAAGACGACGACGCCGCGGCGCGGTTCATGCACGGTATCGACGCCGCGAGCGTGTTCCACAACGCCTCGACCCGGTTCGCCGACGGCTACCGGTTCGGACTGGGCGCGGAGGTCGGCATCAGCACCGGCAAGACTCACGCCCGCGGCCCGGTGGGGCTGGACGGGCTCACCACCTACAAATACCACCTGGAGGGCGACGGCCACCTGGTGGCTACCTACGCCGGCGACGACCCCCGGCCGTTCACCCACACCGAGTTCGACGGCGCGTGGGCGCCTGGGCGGCTGTCGGATCGGGATACATCGTAAACCGAATTCTCTGTGGTCCGACGACTGCACTTCGTGCAGATTCGTTTCGGCCAGACTAGTAATTAAGTGGAATTGCGGCGTCCGGACGGTGAATATTCAGCGGTGTTGTTACTTCGAGAGTCCCCACGCATCGGAGGCACACAGCGGATGACTCATACTGTCGGCTATCGTCACGTGACGGATTTCGATACCCCGGGGTATCGAAAATCTTCACGTAGGTATAGCCAACAGTATCAGGAAGTCCGTCTCAGCACTGATGCGTTATTATAGTAGCGTTTGCAGGTTTTCACTCACTCGATCGCATGACTGCGTGCGATCGGGTGCGCAATCAGTTGCAAACGCTACTATAGCTATCGTGATCTCGTGTCAGTATTCCTCTAATTCGGATCGTTCCGGACCACGCCGTCCGTAGTTGCTGTCATACTGTTTGACGAATTCGATTTCGTCGTCACTCAGTCCGTATATTTCGCCAAACAATTCATCAGCGGCGTTGATATACGGTTTAAGTCCGCTCATATTCTCGTAGTGGGGATTCGGGTCAGTTGTGAAGGTGTCTTCCATCCCTGCCCAAAGGTCGGACGCCAGTTGGTGTATCGTCTCACGGTGGTCTTCGAGCTTTTCAACCGCAGGATACGGATATGCCTCTACTTGCCCCCAGTTCAAGTCACGCTGATTTCCGTACACCATCCAGTAGAGGTAGAAGGTCGACGAACTCATAATCAAGAATGCTGCGTCCCGTTCTAACTCGGTCTCGAAATACATCGGCTCCAAGTCCTGTGCGTCGTACATCTCTCTCAGCATCGGATTAATCCAGTTATCGGGGTGTCTCATCCGCCACACGTCCCATTCCGTCTCGGCGTCCCGGGTGAATGTGTTACCGAAGACCCGGTCGTCCCCATCAACGGTGGATCGCTGTTTGAGCGTCTCCAGGATGGATCGTATTTTCGGCTTTCCGACTTTCGGAAGGATAGCGTATCTTTCCTCACCGGTTCCGATCTTGTCCCCGAGAACATACCCGTCGGTGTTCTCGTAGGTGACCTCCGAAAGCCGCTCCTCGCGGTCATCCTGATCGAACCGAATGAATTCGGAGGTTCGGATGTCACCGAGTCCTCCATCGCTACACTGCCCAGTGAGCAACGCAACTCGAACCTGTGCGTTATCGAAAATATGTGCTGGCCGTTTGGCGAAACAAGCAACGCTGGTTTGGCGTAATTTGTGCCTTAGCAGCTCGTAAAATTCGTGTATCGTCGATTGGTACACCAGCCGTAGCGTGGTGACGTTTCCGAAGTGCCCATCATCGCTGAGCAACTGTAATTGCCGCTCCACGAACGGCGCGGACACGTCGTTGACCGAACTAGTCATAAACGGCTCGGTGAACGTCTCCTCGCTCCCGTTCAGGATGTCGCCATAGGGCGGATTTCCGACCACGATGTCGAACGAGACGTCCGGGTGGAGGCCGTTCGTCTCCTCCAACGGGAGGAGTTCCGGGAACTCGATGTCCCAGTGGAGTGGCGTCCCGTTGATGCGGTCGAGGTCGTACCGCGTCGGCTGGCGCTCGACCGCCGGGAACACGAACCCGGCTTCGAGTACCTTCTGGAGGTCCTGGATGATGGCGTCGTGCTCGCTGAGTTCGCCCTGCGCACTGTTCGTGTCTGCCAGTCGCTCCTCGATGTCGAGTGTCGCGCTCTTGTTCGTGTCGCGCCACTCCTGCCACTCGAATCCGGCCGCCGCGAGCGTCTCCTTGTCGTCATCGGTCAGCGCTACGGCGTCGCCGTCGCCGTCGTGCCGCTGGACCTTCACCGACTGGATCGTCGGATAGAACCCGCCCTCGGACACGGACGCGACCAGCGCGTCGAACTCGTCTTTGTCCGTGATCTCGGTGTCGAGGGTGTACGTCAGGTGTTGGAGGTACTTCTCGTCGCGGTCCTCGCGGATGTCCGCCTCCAGCGCCATAATCTCCTGTCGACCGCCCCGGTTCTCGAATTTGTACGCTCGCCGCCGTTCGGCGAGGTCCGGGAGCCGATCGTCGACCGCCCCCATCTGCGTCTGGACGTCGCCACGGACCGGGAACCCCACAAGGGAGTTTCCGGCAACAATGTTCACGTCGATGTTGGGAAGCCGACCGAAGTCCTCGTCCCAACTGTTCCCTTCGACAATCTTCAGCCACACTCGGAGTTTCGCTATTTCGACGGCGACCTCGTCTACGTCTACGCCGTAGATGGCGTTCAGCGCGAGGTCCTGTTTCGCCTCGAACCGCTCCTCACGCGAGGGGTCGTCACCGCCGTTCAGCCCGCGCATCACGGACAACTGGACCTGATGGAGCTCCTCCATCGCTGTCGTGAGGAAGTGCCCGGAACCACACGCCGGGTCGAGGACAGTGAGGTCTGTCAGCCTGTCACGCACAGCCGCGAGTGCCTCGGGGGTCGCACCGTACATCCCGACGCCGTCCTCGATGTACCGGAGTATCTCCTGGAGGTCCGCGTCCGCGATCTGGTCGCGGACGTACTGTTCGTTGTCGCCCGCGGAGTGCTCTACGAACGCCTCGGTGATGAGATCTTTCACCTTCGGATCAACGGTGCGTTCGGAGATGTGACGTGTCACGTCGTTGGGCGTGTAGTACGCGCCGATCTCCTTCTGTCGGCCCTGCTCGCCGCCGATGTGATTGATGGTCTTTTCGAACACGCTTCCGAGGATCGCGGGGTCGAAACTCCGCCCGTTCAGTTCGAGACGGTGGCCCTCGATGAGGTCGTTAATGATGGTCGGAAGCGTCCGATCCAGCAGATTGAACTGCGACTCGTTCGGGATGTTCTCCCGGAAGAGGCCGCCGTTCAGATACGGCACATCGGCGTACTGGCCGGTACGGAGTTTGGGGTGGCGTTCCTCCTCGGGGGTGTTGAACAGGTCGTAGAACAGCGGCTTGATGAACGTCTCATAGAGCGTTCCGGGGATCGTATCGGCGTTGTCCTCGTACTCACCGACGAGCGTCCGCAGGAATCCGTTGGGAAGCACGTCTCGGGTTTCGAGGAATTTGACGAACAGGAGGCGGTTCATCAGCGTCACCGCGAACAGGTCCTTTTCGGTGTCGGTCGCGTTGTGTGGCGGTTGGATGTCGTCGCGGAGGCAGGTGTCGTAGTCGTGCTCGTCGCTCACGCCGAACAACAGTTCGATGTAGAGTTCGTAGAACTCCTCGACGTTCGCGTTTCGCGTGTCGCGGAACTCCTTGGGAGCGGTCTGCGTCAGCAGGGTGTGGAGGTTCTCAGGCGCGAACGTCGAGACGAACGCCGCCAGCGGATCGTCTCCGTCCGCATCGTCGATCGACCCGGAGCCGAGATAGCCGAGGTCGCGCGCGACCGCGTTGATAGCCGGGCGGAGGGTCACCCGCTTGACTTCGTTGAATTCGAGGAAGTCCCCGCCGTGTTCCGCGCGGTAGAGGACCCACTCGAAGCCATCGGTGGCGATGCCGTAGTCCGGCCACGCCTTGTTCGAGAGGTAGTCGGTGACGAGTTCCTCCTCGGCGAGATCGACCTTGTTCGGTGATTTGTTCTCCCCGATGACGACGAGATCCCCCTCACGTTCGACCAACCGAAAATCCGGGGCCTCCCGCTGTGTCGTTCCCGCCGCGGAGCGTTGGCTCGCCGGACGGCCTGGTTCGCGGTTCAATCCGACAGCCTCGATCAGTGGCCAGATGAGGTTGCCCTCAGTCCACTCTTCGGGCTGATTGTTCAGGTCCGCGATCGAGAGGGTCTCGGACCCCGAAAGGACCCGTTCGAGCTTGTGTGTGTCCGAGATCGAATCCGCGAGTTCATCAAGAAATTCCTCGATGACCACAGTAAGAGCCGACGTATCAGCAGACATGGGTCATCCTTGATCGACATCCCTTATGAACGTGAGGCACAAGCCGGCGGAGTGGTGAGTGACGAACGGAGGACGACCCGGTGGTGTCAGTCGTCCGGCTCCACTCTCACTTGCTCGGCGAACCGCTCCCGCACTTTCTGCACTTTCGGCTTCGCGTGCATCCGGCAGTACGCGTCACGAGGGTTCTTCTCGAAATAGTCTTGATGTTTCTCCTCGGCGCGCCAGAACGTCTCGAGGGGCTCGACTTCGGTCACGACGTCGTCGTCGTATTCGGGGTCGAGCGCGTCGATGTACGCGTCGGCCTGCTCGCGCTGGCTCTCGTCGTGGTACAGCACGATCGAGCGGTACTGGCTGCCCACGTCGGGGCCCTGTCGGTTCAACTGCGTCGGGTCGTGGGTCGCGAAGAAGACCTCCAACAGGTCGTCGTAGCCGATGGCGCCGGGGTCGTACTCGACTTGGACGACCTCCGCGTGGCCGGTGCGCCCGGAGCACACCTCGCGGTAGGTCGGGTCGTCGGTGTCGCCGCCGGCGTACCCCGACGTGACCGATTCGACGCCGTCGAGTACCTGCATTGCGGCCTCGGTACACCAGAAACACCCGCCGCCGAACGTGGCTTTCGCGGTCATAGTTCCCGTTGGGTTCCGAGCGGTATGTAGCTAACGCGCATACGTCGACGGATCGCCGTCGATCGGAGCCCCACCCCGGCGTCCGAGATAGGAGTCAACGCTGCACCCTCCGAAATGGGTTTAGCCGCAGGATGAGTACGTACAGTTATGCCAGAGTCAGACTGGGAAGACGTCGTCAACCTCCCCGATGAGCTCGACGACGAGACCGCAGCAGAGCTGTACGACCACGCGACCGAGGTACAGGACATGACCGGCGAGGTCTGCCCGTACCCGCAGGTCGAAGCCAAGAAGGCGATGCAGGGGCTCGACTCCGGGGACCTCCTCGTCCAGGAGACCGACCACGTCCCCTCCACCGAGAACGTCCCCAAGTCGGTCGAAGGTCAGGCCGACGCCAACGTCTGGAAGAGCGGCGATGGACGCTACCAGATCTTCCTCAGGAAGCAGTAAGATGGTCGACGAAGTCACTCCCGAAGAGGTCAAAGAGCGGATCGACAGCGAAGAAGACACCCAGGTCGTCGACATCCGGTCGCCGATGCAGTTCGAGCGGGGCCACATCCCCGGCGCGATCAACATTCCGATGGCGGAACTGCCCAGCCGGGTCGACGAGGTCGAATGGGGCGACGACGTGGTCGTGGCGTGTCCCATCGGCCAGTCGTCGGTCCAGGCCGCCCGACTCATCGGCAGCTACGAGGGCGTCGACGACGACTCGTCGGTCACGAGTATGGCCGGCGGCTACCAGGACTGGGACTACGACCTCGAAACCGGAGAATAGGGCCGGTTTCTGTGCTCACCCTGACCCGCGACGCCTACGACGAAATCGTCTACCAGGGGTACGGCGGCGGTAGCGAGGAGATCTGCGGCGTCCTCGCCGGCGAGTACGGCGACGAGACGAGCCACGTCGCCGACGTCTATCCCGTCGAGAACGCGGCCGAAACGCCCCAGATCCGGTACGCGATGGATCCCGAAGAGCAGCTCGCGGTGACCGACGAGATCGAGGACGCAGGGCTAGAGATCGTGGGGTTTTACCATTCTCACCCTGCCGGTCCGACACACCCCAGCGAGACCGACGCCGCCCGCGCGACGTGGCCGGACTACTCCTATGCGATCTGCGCGTTCGACGGCTACCCCTTCTTGGGGTCGTGGCGGTGGCGCGGCGACGACGCCGGGTTCGAGGGCGAGCGGGTCGCCGTCGAGGGGTAGGCCACACCACCCGGGACCATCTTGCCAGTCACGGGGACAACTGTCGCCACAACTACTTGTACACGCAGTTTCTGTCGGGTAGATAGGGATGGGTACCACCGACAATCAGGTCCGGGTTCTCTACGTGGACGACGAGCCGGACTACGCCGATATGGCGGCCGAACTGCTCGAACGCGAGGACGAACGGCTTTCGGTACGCACGGCGGTCGGGGCGGACGCGGGGTTGGAGTTGCTCGCCGACGAGGACATCGACTGTGTCGTCTCCGACTACGATATGCCGCGGACGAACGGGATCGAGTTTCTCGAACTCGTCCGAGCGGATCACGCGGACCTCCCGTTCATCCTGTATACCGGAAAAGGCTCCGAGGAAGTGGCCAGCGACGCGATCTCGGCGGGCGTTACCGACTACCTCCAGAAGGGGACCGGCACCAGCCAGTACGCCCTGCTCGCAAACCGTATCAGAAACGCGGTCGACACGTACAACGCACGGGCCGAACTGGCCGCCCGCGAGAAGCGCCTCAACCTGTTTTTCGAGCAGTCACCGCTCGGCGTCGTCGAGTGGGACGACCGGTTCGACCTCGTCCGTCTGAACGACGCTGCCGAGGAGATCCTCGGATACACGCAAGAGGATCTGGCCGGTGGTTCCTGGGCGCAGATCGTCCCCGAGTCCGACCGAGACGCGGTCGATGATGTCGTGTCCGGCCTTCTCGAAGACGAAGGCGGGTATTACAGTATCAACGAGAACGTCCGGAAGGACGGCGACCGGGTCGTCTGCGAGTGGCACAATCGGGTCGTGACAGACGAGAGTGGTGATGTCGTGGCCGTCTTCTCCCAGTTCCAAGACATCACCGACCGCAGACAACAGAAACGCGAGAACAACCGACGCCGGCACCGGCTCGAACAGATCCTGAAGACCGTCCCCGGGTGTGTTGTCCAGCTCGATCGCGCGGGCCAGTTCGTGTTCGCGAACCAACGGGCCGAGGAGGTGCTCGGGCTGGAGCGCGACTCGTTGACCGACCGGACCTACGCCGACCCCGAGTGGGACATCACGGACTTAGACGGCGACCCGATCCCGGACGAGGAGTTGCCGTTCCGGCGGGTGCGCGACACGGGCGAGCCGCTCTACGGGTTCAAGCACACGATCCAGTGGCCCGACGGGACCCGCAAGGCGCTCCTCGTGAACGGCGCGCCGCTGTACGACGACGATGGCGCCGTCGACTCGGTCGTCTTCTCGCTCACGGATATCACCGGCCGGCGGGCGCGGGAGCGCAGACTGTCCGAAACCCGCCGGCGCCTCAAACTCGCGTTGAACGCGACCGACACCGGGGTGTGGGAGTGGAATCTCGAAACCGACGAGGTGAGCTGGAACGAGACGCTGGAGCGGGTGTTGGGGTTCGAGCCGGGGGAGTTCCCGGGAACGCTGGACGCGTTCATCGACCGGGTTCACCCGGAGGACGTCCCCGAGGTCAGAGCGAAACTCAACGATGCCATCGAGACCGATTCGATGTATCAGGCCGAGTTTCGGATGTTCGAGAAGGACGGGAGCGTCCAGTGGAGTGAGGCTCGTGGACAACTCGTCCATGACGACGGCGACGACCGGATGGTCGGGATTCACCGCAACATCACGGAGCGCAAGGAGCGCGAACGCCAGCTCGCAACGGTCAAAAGCCAGTATCAGACGGTCGTGGACAATTTCCCGGACGGGGCTGTGTTCCTGTTCGACGAGGAGTGCCGGTACGTCCGCGCCGGCGGCGAAGGGCTCGAGGCCGTCGGGCTCTCAGAGAGAGACTTCGTCGGATCGACGCCGAACGACCTGTTCCCCGACGATATCGCCGCGGGCCTACTGGAACACTACCGGGCGAGTCTGGCCGGCGCCAGTCACACCTTCGAACAGGAGTACGCCGGCAACCGATACCGGGTCCAGGCGGTGCCGGTGCGGTCCGACGGCGACGTGTCCTACGGGATGGCAGTCTCGAAGAACATTACCGAGCGGGCCGAACAGCGGCGGGAGCTCGAACGGCAGAACGAGCGGCTCAATCGGTTCGCGCGTGTCGTGAGCCACGACCTCCGGAACCCGCTGAACGTGGTCGACGGCCGGCTGGAGCTGGCACAACAGGAGTGCGACAGCCCCCACCTCGACGACGCCGCTGCCGCGCTCGATCGCAGTTTCGCGCTGATCGACGACGTGTTGACCCTGGCACGGGAAGGCAGGGCGGTCAGCGATCCCGAACCGGTCGACCTCGAGGCGGTCTGTCAGCAGTGCTGGCAGAACATCGAGACGGCGGAGGCGACGCTCACGACCGACGTAGACCGGAAGATCCGGGCCGACCCTGCCCGGCTGAGGCAGTTGCTCGAGAACCTCCTCGGAAACGCGATCGAACACGCCGGCGCGGACGTGCGGATCACGGTCGGCGAACTTGACGACGGGTTCTACTTCCAGGACGACGGGCCGGGGATCCCGCCCGACGACCGGGAGGCGGTGTTCGAGCCCGGACACACCACTGCCGACCAGGGCACCGGCTTCGGGTTGCGGATCGTCGAGGAGATCGCCGACGCCCACGGCTGGGCGGTCCGGGCGACCGACGGCGACAACGGGGGCGCGCGGTTCGAGATCACCGGCGTGGCACATCCCGACGAATGATCAGCCCCATAGGGAGTATTGTAGTCAGTTACCGACCATTGTTCGGACGGATCGACAATGGCCGGTACGTCGTTGTAATACCGTTGGCTATACCGACGTGAAGATGTTCGACACCCCGGGGTGTCGAATTCCGTCACGTGACGATAGCCGACAGTATAAGACTCCGTGTCAGTCGTCCGAAACCGCCGGCTCGGCCTCGCGGGTGATCGCACACGACGCGGTGTACTCCACGTCGTGGACGGAATCGATCGCGGGGTCGGCCCCACAAACCGGGCAGTCGTCCTTCTTCGTGATCTCGACGGTATCGAACTCCATCTCCAAGGCGTTGTAGAACACCATCCGGCCGTCCAGCAACTCGCCTTTCCCGAGTGCGAACTTGATGGCCTCCGTCGCCTGGATACACCCGACAGTTCCGGGGAGGACGCCCAACACGCCCGCAGTCGCACAGTTCGGGACCATCCCCGCCGGCGGCGCCTCGGGGAACATACACCGGTAACACGGCGAATCGTCGTCGCCCGCAAAGGTGGTGATCTGCCCTTCGAACTGGAAGATCGAGCCGTGGGAGAAGGGGACGCCCGCGAGCGTACACGCGTCGTTGACGAGATACCGCGTCTGGAAGTTGTCGGTGCCGTCGACAACGAAGTCGTAGCCGTCGATGAGCGCCTCGAT
>UEZM01000019.1_pt1 | contig 12023 bp, 11 predicted proteins | sample 1903751 | NCBI WGS metagenome assembly UEZM01 (sample SAMEA4776353, study PRJEB27445) | saltern metagenome | biome: Hypersaline environment; feature: solar saltern; material: Pellet | place: Spain | collected 2012-08 | depth 0 m | reverse complement strand
CGACACGAGGGGTTTCATGCGTGCCCGGGAGTACAGCGTTGGCGCGGATCTCCGGCGCGAACTCCTGCGAGAGCGTCTTCTCCAGCCCGACCACGCCCGACCGGACCGCATTCGAGAGCACGAGGTTCTGCTTGGGTTCCTTTACCGTAATCGACGCGATGGTGACGATGGTCCCGCCGCCGTCCGCCCGGAGGTGTGGTGCCGCCGCCCGGACCGTCCGGACGACACTCATCACGAGGAGGTCGAACGCGTCGTACCACTCCTCGTCGGTGGTTTCGAGGAACGGCTTCGCGGGCGGCCCGCCGGCGGACGTTACGAGGTGATCGAGTCCGCCGAACGCCGCGACCGGGCGCTCGACGAGTTCCGCGACCGCGTCGGGATCAGTCAGGTCGGCGGCGTGGCCGAGTACGGTCGCCCCGTCGGCGGCGTCGGCCCGGATATCGTCGACTGCGGCCGCCAACCGCTCCTCGTCACGGCCGTTGATCACGACGTTCGACCCTTCGGCGGCGAGCGCCCGCGCCGACGCCTTCCCGAGGCCGCTACTCGATGCTGTGACCAGTGCGCTGTCGCCCGCGAGGTGTAGATCCATCGGGCCAGGATTCACCGCGAGGATACAAAGCGTTGCGTTCGACATCGGCCGTACACATCGCCCCGTTCCACCGGACACACGGTTGGTCCGCTTGCCCGGTGTCGCTGGCCGTACTCACATCCGGGTTGAGGCGCAGGCCGTGTCGGTATTCGGCTGCTCACCCGTAATCGTGTCATAGATCCTATACCCTCCGAATACTACCGCACCTCGCATATATACTACAATACCCGTAAGCAGTTTTGATTAATATACGTGGTTATACGTAGTCGGACACTACGAGAGATGCACGCTGCGGTTCGCACTATCTCATACTGTCGGCTATCCTCACGTGACGGACTTCGACCCCCCGGGGTATCGAACCCCGTCGCGTAGCTACAGTCAATAGTATCAGTATTCGTCGTATACGCCGTTTATTATATGCAGTACGATATAATGTCTAATCTGTTGTTTTGCGCACCGTGTCGAGACGTACTCTGATACATAGCAACCGCACGTCGCGTTGGGTCCACTGTCGAAGCGAGGCGCCACGGCGTGATGTGCTTTATCGAGCGTACTGACCCGCCGCTGAATAGCACCGCCAGCGGCGCTCAGAGAACGAGGAAATGATCGTCCAGTGGCTCGTAGATCCGTCCGTCCATCCGGAGGGAGTAGAGTTCGTCGAGTACTTCGCCGATCGAAACGCCGTGGCTCGAGACCACCGCGGTGAGAACGCCGATCGGAACGCCCTCGGGGTACGTCGCAGCGAGATCGGTGAGCAGTGTTTCGACGTCCGTCGACCGGGTTGTCGCGCTGAGTGCGGTCCGTTCCCACTCGATCTCGTGGCCGGTTACGCTCTCGTGGCGTCGATAGACCTCGACCGCTTCGTTCGGCTCGGTGACCGTGACGTGTAACTCACAGGCCGAGCAGGTGACGACGCCTGCGTGGGATTCACTCGAAGACATTATCAGCCCGGGTTAGGCGTTGTATGCCTCCTGCACGAGCCGGTGAAGTTTGTGCACGCTGTGTTCGTTCGGTCCGAGCTGTCCCTGGCCGAGCGCCCCGGTTTTCAGCCCCTCGTGCTGGCGCTCGACGATCTCGAAGTCCTCCTCCTGAAGCTGCCGGCTGGTTCGGATGAGTTCCTCCTGATCCTCGGTGAGGTCGGTGTTCTTGAAGTAGTAGTCGGCGATCAGCTGGATGCGACCCTCATCGATCGGGTCGACGTAGTAGGTGCCGTAACCGTCGGCAGTCCCGTACAGATTGAACGTGAAGTTCGGCCAGAAGTAGTAGAACTTCCCCTCCTCCTCGTCGTGGATACGCACCTCATCGTCCATCTCCTCCTTGTACTTGTAGTGGAGGATCCAGTGATAGTCGTTGACTTCGAGTTCCGAATCTCCGACTTCGACGCCGCTGATCCAGTCCTGATGATTCGCCGCACAGTGGTCGCATTCGGAGTAATTGCTGCCGAACGTCTTCCAGTTACACTCGATCTCGGAGACGTACCGCCGCGCAAGCTGGTACTCCCCGATCGGTAACTGCTCGAGGTCGGACTTCATCGACCCCGCCTGCTCGTCCAGCGAAACGCGCGGTTCGTCCGCGAAGTTGACGAACAGTAGCGGCCCGACGGAGTCGACGGTGACGTCCATGAGCCCGTTCTCCTCGGGGTCGAGGTCGGGGATCTCGTCGTCGTCGATCTCGGGGTTCAGTGTCGCCTCCTCGAAGCTCTTGGGTGTGCTCACCAGATCGCCGTCGAGTTCGTACGTCCAGAGGTGGTACGGACAGGTGATCCGGTTGAGGGTCCCCGGATCGGTCATCGGCGTGTCCTCCACCATCTTCGACCCACGGTGCGCACAGACGTTGTAGAACGCCCGGACGTCACCATCGTGGTCGCGCGTGATGATGATCTGCTTGTCGCCGACCGTCCGTGTAAAGTACATCCCGGGCTCCGGGATCGCACTCTCGTGGCCCGCGTATATCCAGTACCGACCGAACACGGCCTCCTTCTCCATCTCGAAGACGTCCGGGTCGGTGAAATACTTCGCGGGAAGCGCGTTCGTTTCACTCGTGATGTCGGCGCTGACCGCACCAACTTCGTCGCTGCCGTTGTTCCACCGTGTCATGAAAGAACATACGCAAGTATATGTAATAGTGATTTGGCTTATTCATATAATCCGTTCATATACCGCCGACGCGGACCGATCAACGCCGGTCGCTGTCGTGATCTGTTCCAGCAATCCCCGTGCAGACCGGATCGTATCCCTATCGACGACAGTTATCCGAACGCCCCCGACATCTCGAGGCGTGACAGCGTCTCACACAACGATAGCCGACAGTATAACTCCGCCTGCCGGCCGCCCTACTCCGATCGTTCCCGTCCGATTTCGTCCGTGTCATCCGCAACAGTAGCGGTAAGCAACCGCCTGATCCCCCGACGGATCCGTCCACCCGCAGCCGGTTGGGAGATGCCGTGTTCAGCAGCAACATCCTCCAGGGTCACCGCACGCGGTTCCTCGAAGTACCCCATCTCGAGTGCTAACAGCAGCGTCTCCCGCTGACTCCGGGTCAACTCGGGCTCGCCCCCGACCGGATTCGCGTAGTTACGCACGTTCTCCAGTGAGAGGTCGATGTCGCTATCGACTGCGTACTCACACAGCGCTGCTAAGGCCTCCCTATCCGGCAACCACACGCGGACGATCCACGCCGCGTCCCGATTCATCCAGTCGAGTGATACGCCGTTTACATCCGAAATCGCCTTCGAGAAGACCGTCGCCTCGGGTTCATACTCGAAGCGATACACTGCTTCGGTCCCGAGGTCGGAAACGCGTTCGAACGATCTGATCGTATGATCCCGCTTCAGCGCGGTCTCGAACGTTGCGAGGTCGTCGGCCTGCACAGTGAACAGGTGCGCACCGAGGTTCGGGACGGTTCCCGACCCCGGCACCGGTTGGACTGTCGCCGTCTCGTCGTACGTCACCGTCTCGGTCAGTGCGAGGTCCGGCGATCCGAGCCGGAGGGTAGCGGTAATGTCGCTCATGTGTGTCGGCTCACCTTCCTTCCGATGCGGCGTTGTAGCGCACGGCCGGGTATCAATCGTTCGACGGCTATCGCGATTCCATACCGATGTGGCGCGCTCCTACACTGACCCGACGAACCCGGGGACGGTGATATCGGGCCCACATCGAACAGCGACACAGCCGCGTGCAGCCTTCCGCCGCCGCGCGGTGCGGAAACTCCCCCGTGCATACGGCCGACGCTCCCAGCGACGAGCCCGGGGTGGTCGTGCGGGTGGGTTGGTGATACATCGATTGCGGGTCGAGCGATCACTCCACAACGGAGCCATTTACCACGTGCTCCGGCGTATCGCCCCTGATGAAGTCCGCGACGTTCCGGCCCGCCTGCCGCTGGAGTTCCAGCAGCGCATCCTCGGAGTACCAAGCCGCGTGTGGGGTAACGACCACGTTATCCAGCCCCAAGAGACGGTCATCATCCGGTGGCTCGCTCTCCAGTACGTCCAAGCCGGCGTACGCGACCGTCCCGTCAACCACTGCGTCATAAAGCGCGGTATGGTCGACAATTCCGCCCCGCGCGGCGTTGATCAGGGTAACGCCCGAGCCCATGCTCTCGAAAGCCGACACATCGAACAGATTCCTCGTTGACTCCGTCAGCGGCGTGTGGACGGTGATGATGTCCGAGCGCTCACACAGGCTCTCGAAGTCGGCCTTCACAACGCCGTGTTGCTCCATCTCCTCCGTCGAGACGTAGGGGTCGTACCCGACGATGTCGACGTCGAAGCTCTCGATCCGTTTCACGACTTCCACCCCGATCCCGCCCAACCCGACGACACCGACCGTCTTCGTGCTCAGTCGACTGATCGGGCCTTCGAGCTTGTAGTCCCACCCGCCGGATTTGACATCGGTATTATACTGACAGATCCTGCGCTCACACGCCAGCAGTAGGCTCATCGTGTGTGTTACCACCTCTTCAATGCAGTATTCCGGCGTATTGAACACCGGAATCCCGCGTTCCGTTGCCGCGTCCACGTCCACCATATCGACGCCGATTCCGTGAACGGAAACGAACTCCAAACTCGGAAACGCCTCCATGACCGACTCGTCGACGTCGGTTTCGATCGTCATGATCCCGATCGGATCCGTTGCCGATTCGACGAGCTCCTCCTTCGAGGAGACGTCGATGATCTCCAACTCCGGTCCTGCCTGCTCTACCAGCCGTTTTTCAGTGTCGGAATCCGGTAACACGGTCCCCGTGAGTATTACAGTCTCCGTCATCAGTACGAGCGTACTGACTCCTGTCATATATATTTGCTCGAAATGAAACGGAATGGAACACTTTCCCAACGGTCGTTACCCCCTGATCGACGGGTGTCGCCCCGTGTGACCCCTTACGTATCGCCGCGATCGGGAATCAGTCGACCTCCTCGACGGTGTTCCGGAGCGTTCCGATCCTTTCGACCTCGACTTCTACCTCGTCCCCGGGGTTCAGGCTGATGTCCTGAAAGACACCTACCCCTTCGGGGGTGCCGGTCGATATCACGTCGCCGGGTTGGAGTTCGACCAGCGAGGAGACGTACGCAACCAACTCCGCAACGGAGTAGATCATCATCCCAGTGGTCTCGTTCTGCATCGTCTCCCCGTTCACGCGCGACGCGAGATCGAGATCCTGTGGGTCGTCGATCTCGTCACAGACAACCACTGGTCCGATCGGGGTCGTCGACTGCATTGCCTTCCCCCCGACCCAGTCGACCATGCTCTCGTCGTCGTAGGAGAAGGACAGTTGGAGGTCCCTCGCCGAAACGTCGTTCAGAACGGTATACCCGGCGACGTGTTGGAGCGCCTCCTCGGCGGAGACGTGTCTACACGACGACCCGATGATACACGCAAGCTCTCCCTCGTAGTCGATCTCGTTCGTGACTGAACTGTGATACGAGATCGGCTCCCCGTTGCCGACGAGCGACCGGGCGAACTTGGTAAACAGGTAGGGTCTCTCGGGTACGGGTCTCCCGGACTCTTCGGCGTGTTTTCGGTAGTTGAGCGCGGCACAGAAAACGGCACTCCGGTCCGTGATCGGCGGGAGGTGGGTTATCTCACCCGGCTCAAACCGCTCTCCGTCGTAACGCTCCGCGTCGTCCGGTCGGGAGAGCGCGTCCGCGAAGGACTCAAACGCCGGGGTCACATCGATCACGCTGTCCGTCTCGAACAAGCCGATACGGTCCTGTCCATCCGCGGTAAACCTTCCAATGCGCATACGTCACGCGTCACTGTCTCAGCTAATAAAACCTCTGTACGACACGCACTATCGCCGAACCGGTAGGTACGCACTCGAGTGAGCCGGATACTGCGTCCAATCGGCGATACCCCGTAGTGCTGCTATTGGCGATAACTACGCGAAGATTTTCGACATCCCGGGGTGTCGGCATCCGTCACGTGACGGTAGCCACAGTATCAGATCGGTGGATCACTCCGAAAGCTACGCGTAGTCGGCCCGTTTACCTTGCGTGGATTTTATATACTGCCGGGGAGTCACGACATCCATGGGAACGTACGAATCGGGACGGATTCTGAAATCGTCGTCACTCACGCTCGAGATAGTCGACGCCGTGGTGGAGTTGGAGGGGGCACGCGTCTCACAGGTCGCAACCCATCTCGACATCTCCGAAAGTGCGGCCAGCAACCACCTTCACACCCTTCGTAAGTCCGGGTTCCTGACTGCCGACGGGGATGTCTACCACCCGAGTCTGAAGTTCGCCAAGGTCGGGGAACACGCAAAGACCAGGGATCCGGCGTACCGACACGCGGTTGAGATCACTAACACGCTGGACGGGAACACGAACTTCGAGACGAGTTTCACCGTCGCGGAGAACGGGTTAGGGAGATACCTGCGGCCCGAGGTCGACGCAACAACCGAGGTTGACAAGTACTTCACTGTGGGAGAGCGAATCTATCTTCACTCGACCGCAGCAGGCAAGGCCATCCTCGCTACGTTCCCCGAGAGTCGGGTGAACAACATCGTCGAGCGGTGGGGACTTCCCGAACTGACCGACCGGACGATTACGTCACGGGAGGACCTGGACGCGGAACTGGCGACGGTTCGGGATCAGGGATACGCGCTCAACCGCGGCGAGGACCAGGACGGAGTGTACGCTATCGGCCAGGCAGTCAGAAAGCCGAGCGGTATCGTACTCGGTGCGCTGAGCATCGCCGGGCCGACGTACAGAACGAAGGAACGGCGGTTCGAGGAGCGATTCACCGTGATCCTCGACGACTACATCGAGAAACTCGAAGCCCGACTCGAGTAACACCGGTCACGCTACCGGCTGTCTCCCGTATATCCTCCGTCTACAATCCGTGGATTTTATTAGTAGAACCGACGAGAACCTGCGCTCTCGCCACAGCGATACGATCGTGCTCGGGTTGTGGTCACGAGCCCCAATGCTCCGGTTGTGCTGCTCCGCACGCCGTGTGAAGCCGCCATCGTCACAAGCGTACTATTGTTATGTGGCGCCGAGTCGATGGGGAGGAGACGTTATTGAATTCGGAGGGTTCCCGACCCCCCTGACCGTAGTCTCCCTTCGTGATCGCAGTTGAGCCAAAGTATAACAAATCCACGTATCGTAAACAACGTTCCGTCCGAGCACGCAGGCCGCGGGGAGTGTCGAACTGTCGCTTCGGCGTCCGCGCTCAACGCAGTGTTCGACGGACGGATTGCCGGTACCCTACCCAAATTACAGTAGATTTTTATACTGGTATATTCACGTTGGTAGCATGCGAGAGCAGAAGAACTTCACACAACTCGAGCAGCCGTTCACCTGTGTCGGCGTCTACGAACCAACTCCCGCCGAAGCCATCAGCGTGATCAAGGAGTCCGAACACCGCGGTGCGGATTCGTTCGTCGTGACCCTGATGGGGGATGGCACTCACGGGCTCGAGGAGGAGTACCTCAACGAGGACGACCTACGTCAGATCTTCAACTGCACGTCGAAGCCGGTGATGGCGATCTACTACCGCTGGAACTTCGCCGGCGAAACCCTCGGGATGGCCGACGAGGAGCGCCAGGATATCCTGCGTATGGCAGTCCGGGCGGGTGCGGACGCGATCGACTACGTCGGGGACACGTACAGCCCGACGTCCGGACCGGAGCTCTTCTCGGAGGAAGCGGCCCAATACTCCTTGGCAAGCGATGGTGCGCCGCAGGAGGTCGCCCCCGAGCGTGGCTCCGACGCCTGGGAGCGCCAGCGTACCGAAATCGAGGCGTTTCAGGACATGGGCGCCGAGGTGCAGACGTCAACCCACGCGCGAGTCCATCTCAAGCCGCAGGACGCCTTGGAGATCGCTCAGGACTTCGCTGATCTCGGTGCGGACATGGTGAAACTCGTGAGTGTGGACCGGAACTGGGAGGACCTCCTCGAAACGTTCCAAGCGTGTGTCCTGATGGACCGGCACTTGGATGCGGAGTTCATCATGATGAGCCACGGCGAGCACGGAATCCTCGGTCGGTACATGGCCCCGTACTTCGGTTCGATGCTAACCTTCACACAGACTTCCTACAGCGCGAACACCAAGGACGCCGGTGGGTTCTACTCCCAGCCGCTCACCGAGAACGTTCTCGAGATATTCGACTCGATGAAAAACGTCGAACCCACGAAGGATCCCGAGGACCTGACCTGGATGTAACTGCGGCGGTACCGCTCCGCACTTTTTTTCACCTGCTCGTGATTGAGCGCCGACAACTCGTTCGCGGTGCTGTCACAACACGTAATTTTTTATACTACCTTGGTGATCTACATACGATGGCGGACCTACTTAACGGAAAGACAGCGGTAGTTACCGGTGCATCGAGCGGCAATGGTCGAGCGATCGCGCGTACCTTCGCCGAACACGGTGCGGACGTTGTGGTCGCAGACGTTCAGGAGGAGCCCCGGCTAGGAGGAACCCCGACGCACGAACTGATCGCCGCCGACACGGCCTCGAAGTCGTCGTTCGTGAACTGTGACGTCACGTCGAACGAGGACCTCAGGGAAGCCATACTGGAAGCCGATGAATACGGCGGGATTGACGTGATGGTCAACAACGCCGGCATATTCGCCCACAACGAGGACCTCTACAGTGTGGACGAGGACGAGTACCGGACGATGATGGACATCAACTCCAAGGGGCCGTACTTCGGATCGCAGTTTGCGGCCGAGCGAATGCAGGAGTCGGGTGGAGGAAACATAATCAACCTCTCGAGCATAAACGGCGACATCGGCACGAAAAGCAACGTCGTGTACTGTGCCTCGAAAGGTGCTGTGAGGGTGATGACGTACGCACTCGCTGACGCGCTCGGACCGGAGATACGCGTGAATGCGATCCACCCCGGCATGATCGAGACGGCACAGATCGTGGAAGATTACGCACATCTGGAGGAGTCCGAGCGGCAGGACCGACTCGAAACGATCCCGCTGGGCCGGAAGGGTCGTCCGGACGAAATCGCGAACGCCGCGCTTTTCCTGGCTAGCGATCTCGCTAGCTACGTCACTGCGGCGTCACTCACTGTCGATGGTGGTGTCATGAATACCCGGTGAACTGTCCGCATCGTGACTTCCGTCGCGAGCATGACGAAACCCGAACCACGAACGGCTCGGAAACCCCCCGTGCCGTCGCCGTCTTCGACACGGAACCTCGACCACGGGGACCTCCAGTGGGTTTTGGGTTGCGGCTTGCTGCCGCCCGAGAGGCGGAGAGCCTCTCCCGCGAACCTACATACTAGATCCGTGCTACTACGGGGCTTCGACCCGCGGGCCGAGCTCGATTCAACCCGTCCGATTCGTGGTATTATGTAAAATGAAAATTATTAATACGAAATAACATATGCCCCGATCGCGAATATGAGGGTTCGTCAGCGGAACCGTCCTGACGACGACACCGAGTACCGGCTGATAGCTACGCTGGCACGATCTCGAGGCGTGCTACACCCGAGAACTCCCGCTTCGGGTATTCCATGGGCACGAACGGGATATATCCTATAAACTGTACGACGGAAATACCGCTGTCGACGAGGGCCAGTACTTCCGTCACCGGGCTGACTATCGGTTTTTAATATTACCTTTTTCGCTGATATGAATCGTGTCATTCGATCCGAATCATCGTTGGCAAGTCGGCCCACACGGTCAAGCTGTAGACAGACGCCGGCTGAGCCGCTCAGTGGCCGGTGAGACTGCGATCCCGCTCGGCGACGGACAGTATCGACCGTGCACGCTTGTTCGCACTAGTATGATCGACTTTTTTACACGACAATTGAATCAACAGAGTACAATACTTTCGAACGGTATCCGTCCGGACCATACGGTGTTCGGGCGTACGTACTACGATTCACCCGACCGACGAACCTCAATGTGACCACCGCACCCCGGACATTGACGACATCGTCGACGATATCCTCGGGAGCGGTGACGACGGGCCGAACCCAGTCGTCCGCTGATTCCGAGGCCGACGGCGGACCGATACTATAACCCGGACGGATCTCAATACGTGATACATCATCGTCGGTGTACTGCCTCGGCCGCGGCTCGGGCGGTCGTGCTGATCACGCTCCGAGGGGGCACCGGCGGCCACCGAAGCCATGTCGATCACAGCCAAAGTCCACATCGAGCACGAATACCTCGCGCTCGTCCCCACGCTGCAGGCCCTCGACGGCGTGCGGATGCGCGTCATAACCCAGGGGACGACCGATCCCGGATCCACGCACTTCCCGTTCCTCATCGAATACGACGACGCGGCGGAACTCGAAGCGACGCTCGCCGAGGACGGAACCGTCGAGGCGTTCGAGTTGATCGACCGCACCGGCGACACCGCGATCTACTACATCGAGCACACCCCGCAGACCCGGCTGATAAGCAGCATCGTGACCGACGAGAACGGCTTTCTGGTCCACACCGAAACCAAGGACAACGGGTGGTTGGTCAACCTGCTACTGCCGAACCGCGCGGCGTTGAACACGATCTGGGAGTACGCGATCGCCAACGACATCGCACTGGACATCATCGAAATCTACAGCAACGACGACGCCGGCGGGGAATCGTCGTACGGGCTCACCGACGAACAGCGGGCGGCGCTCCAACTCGCGTTCTCGGAGGGCTACTTCAACGAACCCCGGGACATCTCCCTGGGGGAGGTGGCCGACCGGATGGGGCTGTCGTCGACGGCGACGAGCGGTCGACTCCGGCGTCGGATGCGGAACCTCATCGCGGCCACAATCGCCGAACGCGACCGGTCGGACTGACTGTCGTAACGCTCCACGCGACGGGGCACCGACCGCGCTCAGCGGAGTTCGACCCGATCCCCGACTTCGAGCGTCGGCCGGTCGGTCGCCGCCGGGACTCGCGCGAGGATCATCACCGCGAAGTAGTGATCGAACGCCTCGGGGTCGGCGAACTCGGGGAAGGTGTCCCGTCGCTTCCCGATGAACTCCTCGCGGAACCCCTCCAGCGCCTCGCCGGTATCGGGATCCCGTGACGGCACCACACACCGGCCACACGGCGTGATCCCTTCGAAGCGCACACCCCCGATCGCGAAGTCAGGCGCGTCGGCGCCGACGAAGCGGTCCTCCCAGAACGCGGGAACGCCGCTCACTTCGACGTTCGCGCGGAGCCGACGCCGAACGCTCCCGACGGTGAGGCCGTCGAACCACGACGCGATCGCCTCGAGAGTCGCAGTACTGACGACCGACGGGCCCATGCCCGGGCGGTCTACGAACCCCCGTTCGTCGTTCCGCTCGAGGGTGAATTCCGTTCCGAAGAAATCGCTGAACCACGCCGACGCGCGGCCGCGATCCGCCGGAAGCGCAAACTCGACGGCCTCGCCCGCGCTCGGATCGACGGTCAACCGCTCCGACTCGGGGTCGAACGTCGTCGTGAGCTCGTGGACCGAGGCGGTGCGCTTCCCGTTGAGCGGGTCGCCGTCGGCGTCGAGCAACGCGAACTCGCGGTCGCCGCTGAGGGTTCCACTCGCCCGCACGGCTGCCGTGTCGACGTCGACACCGTCGAGTCCCTTCACCGGATAGGTTCGGAGGCGTTCGAGCCGCGCCATGGCTACCCCTCCGCCGGTCCCGGTATGGTTATTTCGGTTTATACACCGGCCGGAGGGCGGTGGCATCCTTGCTGTACCCGAGCCAGACGCTAAGGACGGCCGCCACCGCGATCATGTAGACCGGAAACAGCGCCACCATGACGTAGCACAACGTCAGCGGGGTTAGGGCGCCGGTCCAGAAGAGCACGCCGACCACGGCTAGCCCGACGACCGCGCCGGTGACCATCCCTAATCGGTACGCACGGGCGGCATCCGGGCCCGGTGGAGGGTGTTCGTCGCTCATATCTATTGTACGAATTTGATCAAAATAAGTCGTTTGTCCGGCGTGGGTGCCACCTGCAGCCGGGATAAAAATACGCCACTATCAGGGTCACCTT
>UEZM01000018.1_pt1 | contig 12067 bp, 8 predicted proteins | sample 1903751 | NCBI WGS metagenome assembly UEZM01 (sample SAMEA4776353, study PRJEB27445) | saltern metagenome | biome: Hypersaline environment; feature: solar saltern; material: Pellet | place: Spain | collected 2012-08 | depth 0 m | reverse complement strand
AGTCGGCGTCTGCTACATCCAAAGCGAGAGCTACCAGCAGTACGGCGACACGTCGAAGAGCATCGACGGTCACCTCAACCACTGGCTGGAAACCGATCCCCGGTTCGCGGACGCCGAGCGGATCACGGACAAACAGCAGCACCGCGGAAGCGCCCACATTCAGATGCCGGACAGCCTCAGCGCGGCCAACTTCATGGCCATCGGCGACACCGTGCCGACGATTGACCCGCTGTGGGGAGAGGGGATCCACAAGTGTATGGAATCGGCGCGCGCAGCCGCTGTCACAGCGGATCGGTGTCTGATGGGCTCGGAAACGGACACCTCCGCCGAGTCGATGGCGATCTACGACGACCTCTGGCACGCCCGCGTGGCCCCGGACATGCGCACGCGGTTGACGATGACCCAGTTGCTGTACCTCGCGCCGAACGAGCGCTACGACCGCCTGATGAACGACCTGAACGCGATGGACGTGGAGACACTCAGCGACGCCAACGACGGCAGTCTCCGCAGCCTCGCGAAGCTCACACACCTCGACGACGTGCCGTTGCTCGCACGCTTTGCGAAACAGCGACTCGCCGGGTGACGCCGACGCCGACGCTGACTCACAACCCGGAACGACTTTCGGCGCGTAACGGGTATCAAAACGCACTATGACCGGACGACCCACACTCGATGCGGCCGCACCGCGCGCACAGGGCATGCCGATGCTCGGCCTCGGAACGTGGCAGAACGACGACCCCGAGGCGTGTGCCGACGCCGTCGCAACGGCGCTTGACGCCGGCTACCGCCACATCGATACGGCACAGGCGTACGGTAACGAGGAGCACGTCGGCCGCGGGATCGAGCGCGCCGACGTCGCCCGCGAGGACGTCTTCCTCGCCACCAAGGTCTGGATCGACCAGCTTTCGTATGATGACGTGCTCGCCTCTACCAGGGAGAGCCTCCGGAAACTCGGCGTCGACGCCGTCGATCTGCTCTACGTCCACTGGCCGGCCGGCAAGTACGATCCCAAGGGCACGCTCCGGGCGTTCGACGAACTCGTCGACGCCGGAACGATCGATCGGATCGGCGTCAGCAACTTCCAGCCCCACCAGGTCGACGACGCGATCGACCGCACGGACGCCCCGGTCTTCGCCAACCAGGTCGAACTCCACCCGCTGCTGCCGCAGGAGGAACTTCGAGCCCACTGCGCCGACCGTGAGGTCGAACTCGTGGCGTATTCGCCGCTGGCCCGCGGTGAGGTGTTCGCGGTGCCGGAACTGACCGACATCGCCGAAACGTACGGCGTGAGCGAGGCGCAGGTCTCCCTGGCGTGGCTCCGGGAGAAAGGCGTCACCGCGATCCCGAAAGCCACGAGCGGGGCGCACATCCGCGACAACCTGGCGTCGTTGGATCTCGACCTCGACAGCGAGGATATCGCTGCGATCGACGCGATAGACCGAACGGACCGGCGGGTCGATCCCGGGTTCGCACCCTGGTAGCGGCCGGGAGTATTTGTGCGCTGCTGCCGGAGTGTGGGGTATGAACGGCGACGGATTCCGTGACGACGAACTCCCCGATGACGACAGCGACGCCGACACCCCGGCCCCGCCGTCGGGGTGGACGGTCTGGAACGACGAGCCGCGCGGCCGACGGATTCTGGTGTTCCACCCCGAGAAGTTCAACGAGACCAACGATCTCCCCGCGCCGTGTCTCCCGACGATCCTGGTCTCGAACCGGTCGCGGGCGGCCCGGCCCGGCGCCTCGCGGGTCCGAACCGGAACCTGGCACGCAGTCTTGACGCTGGAACCCGAAGTCGAGGCCGTCGTCGAGGCGTTCGACAGCCGCGCGGCCGCGGTCGCCGGGGCGAACGACATTGCCGACCGGTTCGCCGACGGCGAAATCGACTATCGGGCGGCCTACCAGGTGCCCCGGGAGACGTACTTCGATCGGCTGGACGAGGTCGTCGGTCGGGAGTGACTGGGCGTCAGTCGGATTGCTCGCATATTCGGAATGTGCGTGGGAGTTCGCCCCCATCGCCTCGGAATGTGCGTGGGAGCTCACTCCTCGGACGTTCCGGCGCCGGCACCCGCTCCGGTTTTGTCGTCGCGGCGGTCCCGCTCTCGATCGTCGCCCGGCCGTTTGTCGGGATCGCCGTACCCGCCGCCGCCGGGCGTTCGGACCGTGACTGTGGTACCAGCGTCGACCTCGACAGTCGTCTTCGCGGGGACCGGATCACCGTCGATCAGGTTCTCGCCCGTCGAACCGGGCACCCCGCCGGCGGCACCCTGTGGGGCGTAGCGCCGGCGCTCGGCCAGAAGCGACACCACCGCGTCGACCTCGACGGTGACCGACCGTTCGATCCCGAGCCCGCCACGGTGGCGGCCGTCGCCGCCGCTACCCGACCGGAGTGCGTACCGGTCGACCGACAGCGGGTACTCGGTTTCAAGCGCCTCGATCGGCGTGTTTAGGGTGTTGGTCATCCCCACCTGGACGCCGTCCATCCCGTCGCTCCCGGGACTGGCGCCGTCGCCGCCGCCGACCGTCTCGTAGTAGGTGAAGCCGTCCGCCTCCCGGTCGCCGCCGTCGCGCTGGCTGCCGATGATGGTGTTGTTCATCGTTCCCTGTCCCTGTGCGGGCACGGTCCCGGGCAGGGCCTCCGCGAAGGCGGCCAGTACGACGTCAGTCACCCGCTGGCTGGTCTCGACGTTGCCGCCGACGACCGCCGCCGGGGGCGTGGGGTTCAGAAGCGAGCCTTCCGGCGCGGTGACCTCGATCGGGTCGTAACACCCCTGATTGGGCTGGATTTCCGGGTCCGTCACCGCGCGGACGACGAAGTACACTGCGCTTGTCGCGACCGCGAGTGGCGCGTTCATGTTGCCCGCGACCTGCGCTGCGGTCCCCGCGAAGTCGACGGCGACCGACGTGCCGTCGACCGTGACCGTCGCGACGATCGGGATCTCCTCGTCGGAGACCCCGTCGCCTTCGAGCACATCCGTCGCCTCATACGTTCCATCAGGGATCTCCGTAATCTCGGTCTCGATTCGCTCTCTGGAGTAGTCGATGACGGCGTCGAAGGCGTTTTCCAACTGCTTTCGGCCGTACTCGTCGAGCAGGTCGCCCAACCGGCGCTCGCCGCGGTCGTTGGCCGCGAGCTGTGCGCGGAGGTCAGCCCGGCGCTCCGCGGGGTTGCGGACGTTTGCGAGCACGAATTCGAGCAGGTCCTCGTCGGTCTCACCGTTTGCCACGATCCGAACGGCGGGGATCCGAAGCCCCTCTTGGTAGATCTCCGTCGCCCCCGCGGGCATGCTTCCGGGGGTTCCACCGCCGACATCGGCGTGGTGAGCGCGAGTGACGGCGTAGCCGAGGATCTCGCCCGCCGGCGCGACCGTCGAGACGACGGTCACGTCCGGGAGGTGGGTCCCGCCCGCGAAGGGGTCGTTCAGGATGTACGCGTCGCCCGGCTCGGGGTCGCGCTCCCGGACGGCGGCGACGGCCTCGGGCATCGCACCGAGGTGAACCGGAATGTGTTCGGCCTGTGCGATCATCTGGCCGTCGGCGTCGAACAGTGCAGTCGAGCAGTCCTGCCGCTCCTTGATGTTCGGGGAGTAGGCCCCGCGGATCAGGACCTGCCCCATTTCCTCGGCGATGCCTTCGAGTCGGTTCCGGAGGATTTCGAGTGTTACCGGGTCGAGATCCCCGCTGTGTGTGGGTGTGGTCATCGGGTGGTGGTGTCGTCGGGGGCGTCAGATTCCGGACGGATGACGAGCGTGCCGTTGTCGCGGACAGTCGCGGTCCACGCCGGCGGGATGACTGTTGTGCTCTCGGCGGCTTCGAGAACCGCCGGGCCGTCGATGGCCGTGCCTGCGGCGATGGACAGTCGGTCGTGGACCGCCGCTTCGTGGACTTTGCCGCCGACGTTGACGGTCCGGACCCCGACGAGGCTGTTGCCGTCGGCGTCGTAGCGGGTTCCAACGACCGACCGCGCCGCGCGGGCGGTCGCTCTGAGATTCACGAGTTCGATCGCGGTATCCAGCCGGTAGCCGTGGGTCCGCTCGTGTTCGGCGTGGAACCGCGACCGAACGACGTCGGAATCGAACGGGAGTTCGATCGGAACGGTCAACTCGAAGCTCTGGCCGGCGTACCGGAGGTCGGCCTCGTACTCGACCGTCGGGTCTGTCGCGGTCGACTCCGCGAGCGCGTCGTCGGCCAGATCAGTTACGGCCGCTTTCACCGCGTCGGGGTTGGCGTCGTCAAGCCGGGTCAGATGCGTCCGGACGCGATCATACCGCTCGTCGGCGTCCAAGAGCCCGTACGCGGAGAGTACACCCGAGGCGACCGGCACGATCACGGTTCCGATGTCGAGGTCGTCGGCAACGCCGACGGCGTGCATCGGGCCGGCGCCGCCGAACGCGACCAGCCCGAACTCCCGCGGGTCGAACCCGCGTTCGACCGTGATCTCCCGGATCGCGCGGGTCATCTTCGCGTTCGCGACCCGGTAGACCCCTCTGGCCGCGGCGCGGGCGCTCCCGAGTCCCGCCTCGTCGGCGAGGCCCTCGAGGACCGCCTCGGCGGCCGCGACGTCCACCGAGAGTTCGCCGCCGAGCGCCGTGCTCTCGCCGACGTAGCCGAGCACGACGTTCGCATCCGTGACGGTCGGCTCCTCGCCGCCGTTCCCGTAGCACGCCGGCCCGGGATCGGCGCCGGCCGACCGGGGGCCGACCCGGAGCGCGCCGCCGGAGTCGACCCACGCGATCGACCCCCCGCCGGAGCCGATCGTGTTGATATCGACCATCGGGGTCCGGATGGGGATGCCGTCGATAGTGGTGTCGGTTGTCCGCTCGGCGTCGCCGTCGCGGATCAGGCTGACGTCACTTGAGGTCCCGCCCATATCGAACGTCACGAAGCCCGGACGATCATCGGCGTCGGACACCGCCCGCGCGGCCCGGCTGGCTCCGATTACGCCCGCTGCGGGGCCGGAGAGGGTAGTCCCGACCGCGCGATCCCGGACGGTGTCGGCGCTCGCGATCCCGCCGTTCGACTGCATCACCCGCGGTTCGGGAATCCCCTCGGCCGCGGCTCGGTCTGTCAGCCGGCCGACGTAGCTGTCGATTGCGGGCGTGACGTACGCGTCGACGACGGTGGTGGCGGTTCGCTCGAACTCCCGGAACTCCGGGAGCACGGCGTGCGAGGCCGACACCGGAACATCAAGCTCCTCGCGGAGGATCGCCGTAACCCGTTGTTCGTTCCCCGGGGTGACGTACGCGTGCAATAGCGCGACCGCGACGCTTTCGACCGCCGAGTCGCGTATCTGTGTGGCGAGATCCCGGACCGCGGCCGGATCGACGGGCCGCTTGATCCCGTCCGGCGTCGCCCGCTCGGGGAGTTCATACCGGCGGGACCGCGGGACCAACGGGGTCGGCTTCTGATCATGGAGGTCGTACAGCGACGGCCGGTTCTGACGGCCGATCTCCAGAACGTCGCGGAACCCCTCGGTTGTCACGAGCGCGGTCCGCGCACCGCCCCGCTCTAAGAGGGCGTTGGTCGAGACGGTCATCGCGTGGGAGAACTCCGCGATCGCCGCGGGGTCGGTCCCAACCGCCGCGCAGGCCTTTTGAATTCCGGCGAGTACCCCCTCGCTCTGGTCGGCGGTCGTGGGGACCTTGGCGGTCACGAGCGCTCCCGATCCGGTGACAAGGGTTACGTCTGTGAAGGTCCCGCCGACGTCGACGCCGACGCGGGGCGTCATGTGGGTTTCGGGCGCGAGGGGCGTTCGTTGCCGCCCCACCGGGCCTGTCGGTTGTGGAGTCGTCGCATTCGGTGTCGAATGACTCGGGAACAGTCAAAAAGGATTGTTGTTTCACCGCTTCGGACCGTGACCGCGCTGTCCGCTCGGCTTCGGGGGCCTGCGCCGTCCGGTCTCGACGTAACGGGCGGTGGAGGGGGCACAGTCTTCGAGCGGGACCCGTACCCCCTGTGAGTTCCCATTCGGCAGAAGCGGCCAACCGACAGCCGGTGTCAAAATTCCGTATTATGTACAAAAGGATCCAGATATCAAATTTATAAACCAAAAATGTATTTTTGTATAATATATTCGGTTTTATTGCCGACCAGTAGTAACAATCATATGCGATAACGAGGGGGAGTATTAATGATGTATTAATTTCAACGCGAATAGTAATGCTCGAAAAAGTTACCATCGACCAACTGGATCTGAGGCCGAAGCTGATCATCGCGTTCGTCCTCATCGCTGTCTTAGTCGCTGTGACTGGGGCAGTCGGCTATACGGCGGTCAGCACCGTTGACAAGGAGGCCCACCTGATCGCTAACGACGGAATGAAGATGGACGCTTCGGCGGAGATGATCGTTGCCATCGAGCAACAACGGGGCGCGATACAGGCAGCACAGCTGGGTGAATCCGGTGCACAGGAGCAGTTTACCGACGCAGAAGCGTTCTACACCGAGCAAGCAGAGCGCTTAGAAGCGAGCGAGTTGAGTGCGGAGCAAGCAGAGCGGTTCGAGACGCTCCAGTCACAACACCGGGAGTACAGTAGCCTCGGTACGGAGTTCTTCGAGGCAAAGAACGCTGGTGACGACGACCTCGCCGAACAGAAGGCGGCCCGGATGGACGAGCTACGGGTCGACATGGAGGACAACGCCCATGCTATCGAAGAGTTAGCGCAGGAAGACCTCGAAGCGCAGGTGGCTGCTGCTGATAGCAACACGCAGCGAGTACAGGGGGAGATTATCGGGCTCACACTCGGTGCGTTCATCGTCGCTGTTGCGATCGGCCTCTTCGTCGCCAGGCGCATCACGACCCCCATCACACAGCTAACCGAGGCCGCAGTTGCCGCCAATAACGGGGACCTCACCACGGAAATCGACGACCACGTCGAAGACGACGAACTCGGACAGATGGTCACTGCGACAAAGGAGATGCAGCAAAAGCTCCGCGTCGTCTTCGAGGACCTCGACACCGTGAGCCGCAACCTCGAAAACGGCGACCTCCGGCAGGATATCAACACCGAGCATCCGGGGACGTACGGGGAGATCATGGGACGGCTCGATTCGGGGACTACCCAACTCACGACCAGTTTCGGTGAGATACGGAACGCGAGCAACAACCTCCGGCAGGGGGAGCTCACCCAATCGTTCGCATCCGACCAACCGGGCCAGTACGGTGCTGTCCTGGACGACCTCGCAGAGGGGACCGAAACGCTCTCGGACGCCTTCTCGCAAATCGCCACCGCGAGTGAAGGGCTGAAAACCAGGCAACTTGACGCTCGGTTTGAGACCGACTACCCCGGCGTGTACGGGAGCGTGCTGCGAGATCTGGAGGCGGGAATCGGCCAACTCAGCGACAGCATGAGTAGCATCCAAGACATTGCCGACGAGGTGGCCGCCTCGAGTGACGTAATAGCCGGCAGTACCGAGGAGATCGAACAGGCAAGCGAACAGGTCGCCGGTTCGGTCGAGGAGATCTCACACGGTGCAGACACGCAAAGCGAGAACCTCAGACAGGCTGCAGGAGAAATGAATGACATGTCTGCGACCATTGAGGAGATCGCCTCCTCGGCAGACGAGGTGACGTCGACGGCCGAAACCGCTGTCGAACGCAGCGAGATGGGCCAAGAGTACGCCGTCGAAGCGACCGAAGAGATCAACGCCATCGAAACGCAGGCGGATGACGCAGTGGGGCAGGTCAAGACACTCGACGCCAAGATGGAGGAGATCGGAGACGTTGTCGACCTGATCACCGGGATCGCCGAGCAGACGAACATACTAGCACTGAACGCCTCCATCGAGGCGGCCCGGGCCGGAGAGGCCGGCGAAGGGTTCGCTGTCGTTGCAGACGAGATCAAAAGCCTCGCACAGGACGTCAGCGACGCAACCACCGACATCGAAAAGCAAATCGCGATGGTTCAGTCGACGGCCGGTGAGACAGTCGATGGAATCGAGACGATGAGAACCCGCGTCGAACGGGGATCGGAAACGATCGAAGAGACGATCGAGATGTTTGACGGGATTGCAACAGCGGTTGACGACGCCGAGGCAGGGATTCAGGAGATCAGCGATGCCACCGAGGACCAAGCAGCGTCCTCCGAGGAGGTGGTCGCGATGGTGGACGAGGTGTCGAGTGTGAGCGATCAAACCGCCGCGGAAGCGAGCGACGTCTCGGCGGCGACCGAAGAGCAGACCGCGTCGATTTCGGAAGTCAGCACCAACGTCCAGCAGCTCTCCGAAATCGCTGCCACCCTCGATGATAACGTCTCGGAGTTCGAGACCCGTGACCGACAGAGAACAGCAAGTGCCGACGCTCAAGGGGATACGTCTGCGGTGACTCAAGCCGACGGCGGCAACGTCCGGCCGCCAGACGACACTCGCTCGTCGCCACAGTAGTGTAGTACCCGGGAGAGTCCGTCGAGTACGGGGGTTTGGGTGCGTGAACCCGGCCGCGTTTGGGTGCGTGAACCCGGCTGCGTTTGGGTATGCGGTTGCGTATCGAAAAGCCGCTGTCGGGTGGGGCGGGGGGCCGCGCTCTCTTCGGGACTGCTCCCGGCAGTTATCCTCCTGGCGAAACAGTCCCATTACACGCCCCAAAAGACCACCAGGCCAAGGGTCGTTACGGGGAAAATGTCAATGACGACGTTAGTAATGTGAGAACCATTATATGTCCGCTCTTTATCCACTTAGCATGGCATGAGTGTAACCCCGTTTGATCTGATACTGTTTGGGGTCCCAGCTCTCGTGTCAGCAGGGGTTGCGCTGTTTGCATGGCCATATCGGTCAAATCCAGGGGGCACGCCGCTCATTATCAACGGCGTTGGGTCAGCGATCTGGATACTCAGCTATGGAGCGGGCACGCGACTCAACAGTCAACTGATTGCTCCGGGTATGCTCGGCGTTTCGTGGCTCGCCGCGGTTGTCGTGGGCTTTTCAGGTATGTACGTCGCTGTCGAGTACACCGAGCGAACGTGGCTCAAACAGCCAGCGATATTAGCTGCGATTGGTGGCTACCTCTGTTTGGAGGCGCTACTGATCGGACTCAACCCCGGAAATATCTTCTATACCCAGGTTCCCACAGTCGTTCACACTGGGACCCCAGTGTATGAGTTCGGTGTCTGGTGGACGGTCCACCTCATCGTAACGTTTGCCGCAGCCGCTGCTATGCTAGGGATGTTTCTTGACGCATACTTCAGCAGGAACGGTGTATATCGCCAGCAAGCCCGTGCCATACTCGTCGGTGTCGCAGTCAGCTACAGTGCGCTCATCATCGAGGTGGCCGGACTTGAGCCGTATCCCGACCTGCTATACAACGCAACAATGGCTGGGGATATGGTCCTGTCCGTAACCTTCCTCTGGGTTTTGTTCTACGCTGACTTCTTGAAACTGACTCCTGTCGCACGTAAGACACTGTTGGAAGATATAGAGGATGCCATAGTTGTCCTTGATGATGAGAACCGTCTCGTTTATATCAACCGGGCTGCTGAAGACCTGTTTGGCATTAGCTCACAGTATGCCGGTGTGCCAGCAGACGATCTTTCTGAATTGAACGGAAACGAAACTCCCGACTCGCTCACGGATATCACTAATGGTGAGACAGAAATTACACTCACCTCCGACGATGAGGAGAGGCATTTTTCCGTGTCGGCGTCACCCGTCGGTGATACGCAGAGAGGCCGCGCATTCATCTTCCGTGAAACCACAAGAGAACGAGAGTACAGACGGCGCATTGAAACGCAGCGGGATAGTCTTGAGACCCTCAACCAGGTTCTAAGACACGACATCCGTAACGACCTCCAACTGATCGCAGGGTATGTTGATCTGCTTGGCGAAAAGTGTGAGACAGAAGATGAAAAGCAGTATATACACACGATAAACAAGGGTGCCGACCACGCGATTGAACTCACACAGACAGCACGAGAGTTATCTGATGCGATGCTCTCAACCAAAGCTGAAGAAGGGCGGGTTGGTCTCCAGTCGGTTCTTGAGACCGAAGTCGAAGAAGTGCAATCTTCATACCCTGACGCGACTCTGCAGTTCGGAACGTCGGTGCCTGCAGTCACTCTCATAGCAAACGAAATGGTCTCCTCGGTGTTTCGGAATCTCCTCAAGAACGCCATTCAGCACAACGACAAGGATACGGCTGAAGTAACCATCTCGGTAACCGAACATGATGACACAGTAACGGTCAATGTCGCTGATAATGGACCCGGTGTCCCTGACGGGCAAAAACAAACAGTCTTCGGAAAAGGCAAGCAGGGACTGGATAGCTCCGGTACGGGGATGGGGCTGTATCTTGTTGACACGCTGGTTAGTGCATATAACGGAGACGTGTGGATTGACGATAACGAACCTGAAGGAGCGATATTTAGCGTTGAATTACCCATTGCTTAGCGGAATTCAGGCGCTAAGCCCCCGTCCTCAAGGAGCGAACCGAAGGTGAGCGAGTAGGTCGGGGATACAGCGTCCCCAGAAATCGGAGATTTCTGGTGTGCGAACGAGACGCGTAGCGTCTCGTCAACGCCGTCATCATCTAACATACAGTATTCTATTGTAGTCCCACAGTCCCACGGAATCAGCAGATTAATGTGATTACATTGTATACACTCTGGTGATGGATAGATATGAAATTGAAGGTCACGAAGTCATCAAAGGAGAAGCAAAAGCCACTGGTAACGGTGCTCACGTCTTCGTCCCAAAAGACTGGCGTGGCACAGACGTGAAAGTCGTCCGAACATCTGAACCCAACGAGTAACTCAATGCACTACGCCTACAGGTATCGACTCCACCCGACTGAATCTCAGCGAGAGATGCTGGAGTATTACCGCGATACCTGTCGGCAACTGTACAACCACGCACTCAACGAGTTCGAGCAAATTCCTGAATCAGAAGGAACGCTCAATCAGCGAGTACGCCAAGTCCGCGACCAACTCCCCACCCTCAAAGACTGGTGGACTGACCTCAACAACCTATACTCGACAGTCGCGCAAGCTGCTGTAATGCGAATCGAAGACAGCATCAAGGCACTCGCACAACTCAAACAGAACGGCTACGGTGTCGGGAGTCTCAACTGGAAGGCACCCAGCGAGTTTCGGAGTTTCACGTACATTCAATCTGGCTTCGAGTTCGACAAGAAGAACGGCCAGACCGTACTGTCACTCTCGAAACTTGCTGACATTCCAATCAGTTACCACCGTGAGATTCCCGAGGATGTCACCGTCAAAGAGGTCTGCATCAAGAAAGAACGAACTGGTGAATGGTACGCTTCCTTCTCTGTTGAAGGCAAAGAAGAGCCACCGAAACCAGACAACCCTGACCGTTGTGTCGGAATTGACGTGGGCACCCTCAAATACGCTCACGATACGGATGGGCGTGCTGTGGGGTCACTCGACCTACAACAAGAACGAGAACGCCTTACACGCGAACAACGGTCACTCTCACGGAAACAGCAGGGCTCAAACAACTGGGAGAAACAACGGCTGAGAGTAGCTGAGTGTCACCAGCGAGTCAGGCGGAAACGCCACGACTTCCTACACAAACTCTCGAACTATTACGCCACCGAGTACGAATTGGTGGCTGTCGAGGATTCGAACGTGAAGTCGATGCTGGAGTCTGCTAGGAATAGTCAGAACACGGCTTCGGCAGCGTGGGATACGTTCACCACGATGCTTGCGTACAAGTGCAAGCGTGAGGGCACGCACTTCGTGGTAGTCAACCCGAGAGGGACGACCAGGGAGTGTGCGTCGTGTGGCGTTGAATCAGACAAACCGTTGTGGGTGCGTGAGCACTCGTGCCCTGCTTGTGGGTTTGAGATGGATAGAGATGCGAACGCTGCGATTAACATTTTGTCTCGCGGTTTCAAGAAGATAGGACTGGGACAGTCCGAAGGTACGCCTGTGGAGACTGCACTCCCTATGTTCACGTCGTCGGGGTCATTCGATGTCGTGGATGTAAAGCGCGTCGTAGAAACAGGAAGCCCCATCATCAGAAGTCTTTGACTTCTGGTTAGCAGTCAGAACTCGGAGAGTTCTGACGACACCCTCAAGGAAGCAACGCGAAGCGTTGCTGAGTAGGGTGGGGTAGT
>UEZM01000017.1_pt1 | contig 12324 bp, 10 predicted proteins | sample 1903751 | NCBI WGS metagenome assembly UEZM01 (sample SAMEA4776353, study PRJEB27445) | saltern metagenome | biome: Hypersaline environment; feature: solar saltern; material: Pellet | place: Spain | collected 2012-08 | depth 0 m | reverse complement strand
CGAACTCGACGCGGCGGTGTCGACGATGACCTATCACGAGTTCGCTTCCGACGCCTCGCTCGCGGAACTCGCCCGCGTGATCCGCCCCGGCGGCCGCGTTGTCACGCTCGATTGGTCGCGGACGGGCAGCGGCACCGACGGGCCGCCGGTCGACGAGCGGTTTGCACTCGCAGACGCGGTCGAGTCGTTCGAGGCAGCCGGATTCAGGACGCTCGACGCCGCGAGTCGGGTCGAGACGTTCCTCCACACTGCGGTGCGATAGACGATATATACGAGTGTGGTGTAAATTCTCTATAATTGCTCATATGTTGTTTTTTTCTTGCGACTGGGAAAATATTATAACGAGATATCGCCCAACGGTGGGGTATGACGGTATACAACGGTGAAGTCGATCCCTACCAGCCGACGGAGGGCTACTACGAGTGTGTTGAGTGTGGCGCACGCGGGGCACACGACGGGGTTTGCGAGGCCTGCGGCAGCGACGCCCTCGTGAACATCGCGGTCCCACGGGAGTGACACGGACACACCCACACGGGAGGCGCCCCCGCCGGCGGCTGGCTCAGACGGTCCCGTCGATATCGGCAAGGCCGGTATACCGCTCCAGCACCAAGACGGCGACCGCACCGACGACCGCAGCAGCCGCGAACGTCGCGACCGTGGTTGGGGTCCACCCCCGCCCGAGTTCCGTCAGCCGGGCCGTTGTCCGGACGACGGGCGCCCGAAGCGCGCCTGCGATCAATGCGACGAGAAAGGCGAGCGTGGTTGCGCGGTCGCGTTCGAGCGCCCACCTGACGGCGTGGGCCACGGAAAACAGTCCGACGAACGCGCCGGCGACGAATGCGGCCACGACAGTCCCGGTATCAACGAGCGGGGCGGTGGGCCCCCCGGTCGCAACCGCGAGCAGGCCGTCGACGAACGCCGAGAGCGTCCCCGTCAGGTAGGTGTACTGCCCGAGGATGATGAGGAGGAGCGACCCCGAGATCCCCGGGAGGATCATGGCGCTGACCGCGATCGCGCCGGCGAGGACGGTAACCGGGAGACTCCGGCCGAGCGCCGCGGCAGCCTCCCCGGAGACCACGAACGCGAGCAAGAATCCAAAAGCGACCGCAGCCACACGCCCCGGCGTATCCAGGCTGACTTCCGAGAGCAACACCCACGCGGAGGCCGCGATCAGCCCGAAGAAGAACCCGAAAGTGAGCACCGGCGCCGACTGGATCCCGACGTGAACGACCCGCGTGACCGTCACGATCGCGGTGAACACACCGGCGACCAAGGCGATGAGAAAGCCGGCATCGATCGCCCGGAGCGCGTCGGCTGCGGCCCCGCGGCGACCCGGGAGAACGCCGAGGACAACGGTGGCAAGCCTGGCGGGCGAGACTTCCGTGATGGCAGCGATCAGCCGCTCGTAGATTCCGGTTATGAGCGCGATCGTCCCGCCGGAGACGCCGGGGACGGCGTCGGCGGCACCCATACACAGCCCCTTGAGGTAGACGACGAGCCACGCGGTGTTTGCGGCCCCACCAGCGACCCCGGCGTCACGACTTGACGGGTCGTCGGCGTCGCCCGGCCGGTCGCGCTCGTTCGACATACGGCTCAGTTCGACGGCCCCCTACTCCGGACTTTCGTTTTCGCGATCGGGGCGATACGAAAGTTGAAACCGGCGGCCGGCGTTCGCCCGAGTATGCGGATCAGCATCGTCGGCAGCGGCTACGTCGGCACAACTGTCGCGGCCTGCTTCGCGGATCTCGGCCACGACGTCGTTAACATCGACATCGACGAGTCGGTTGTCGAGACGATCACCGCCGGTGACGCGCCAATCCACGAGGAGGGCCTCCCTGATCTCATCGCCACCCACGCTGGACCAGACGGTACTGGTCGCCTCCGGGCGACCACCGACTACGCGGCCGTCCTCGATACCGACGTGACGTTTCTCTGTCTCCCCACGCCGCAGAACGACGACGGCAGCATCGACCTGTCGATCATGGAGGCGGGGGCGCGCCAACTCGGCGAAACCCTCGCCGACGCCCCCGACTGGCACACCGTCGTCGTGAAGAGCACGGTCGTCCCTGGTTCGACCGCAGACACGATCACACCGATCTTGGAGACGGCAAGCGGCAAGACCGCCGGCGAGGGATTCGGTGTCGGGATGAACCCCGAGTTCCTCCGCGAGGGGACCGCCGTCCACGACTTCCGGCACCCCGACAAGGTCGTGCTCGGCGCGGACGACGACCGCGCACGCGCCAACATGCACGACGTGTTCGCGCCACTCGTCGAGGCGGCCGACGCGCCGGTCGTCGAGGCCGACACGCGCACCGCCGAGATGATCAAGTACGCGAACAACGGCTTCCTCGCGGCGAAGATCAGCCTCATCAACGACCTCGGAAACGTCTGTAAAGAGTTCGGCGTCGACACCTACGAGGTTGCCGACGCGATCGGCCTCGACGACCGGATCAGCGAGCAGTTCCTCCAGAGTGGCGTAGGCTGGGGCGGGAGTTGCCTCACGGGCGACCAGCACGTTGTCGCAAAAGACGACACAGGAACGAAGCATCTCACGCTCGCCGAGTTCTTCGAGCGATACGTCTCCGACGGGACGCTTGAGGATGTCTCCGTCCTCAGTCGGTCCGCTGATGGAACGTCCGCGTTCAATCCGGTCAATGCGGCGACACGCCGGGAGTACGAGGGCCCGCTCCACACGATTCGGACGAAGACGAACAAGCGCGTAACTGTCACCCATGATCATCCCATGCTCACGCTTGACGGGGACGAAACCACCGTCAAGCCAGCCGACGCGCTCGAAGCGGGTGATTCGCTGCCCGTGGTGGCCGATATCCCGAGTGACCCCGTCTCAACCTTTGATCTCATCGACATTGTCGATTCGTCGTCCGCCTTCGAGAACGATCGCGTCTATCTGAAACCATCGGCGTCGGTTGAGACGGTCAAAGCGGAACTGTACGAGACGCTCCGGGAGTACAACCGACAGTTCAGCTATGATAAGGTCCACAACCTCGTTCGGCATAACTATCTCCCCCTCGATGTGTTCCTCAACTACGAGGATAAGCTTCCCGTCGACAGGGCGGACCTCTCGCTGTACACGACGCGAGGCGGCGGACAGACGTACATCCCGGCGATTATTCCTGCCGACGAACAGTTCTGGCGATTTATCGGCTACTATCTCAGCGAGGGACACATCACCGACGACACCTCCGGCCACGGCGCTACGACGCGACGGCGGGCAGAGCTGAGTTTTCATCCCACTGATGAACCGGAGTATGTCCGCGATGTGGAGTCGTACTACGAGCGGCTGGGTATCCGATATCAAACGACACAACAAGAGACCACGACGGCTATCACCGTTTCCAGCCGTGTGTTCGCCGAGTTCCTCGAATGGCTCGGGTGTGGGACTGGCTCCTACTCCGCGGCTGTTCCTGACACGGCGTTTCAAGCGACAGCCGACGAACGCGTCGCACTCCTTTCGGGACTGTTCCGGGGCGACGATCATGTCGCGTACCCCAACCACTCGAACGCCGTCGTCTACGAGTACGGGTCGGTAAGTGAGAAGCTCATTGACGGGATGACGCTACTGTTACACAGTCTCGGTATCGTTCCGAGTTACAAAACCTCGACATCAGCAAAGGCGACGCAGCCGGCTCATTTCCTTCGTGTGAGCTCGAAGCGACAGATTGTGCGATTGAAACAGATGTTTCTGCCGGAAGAGCGAGGCCGGATCGACGACCGACTCGCCGAGTATGATCGAGACATCGCGCCGACCGGGCACACCGCAGACGGCGGCTTCACGTCAGTCCCCGTCCGTGACATCACCGTCGAGGAGACAACAACGGACGTGTACTCACTGGAGGTCGCTGACGAGCACACGTTTGTCACGACCGATGGGGTGGTCGTACACAACTGCTTCCCGAAGGACGTCGCCGCGATCATCGCGGCCGCAGAGGAGACTGGCTACAACCCAGCAGTCCTCAACGCAGCGGTCGAGGTCAACGATCGCCAGCCGGAGCGGCTCGTCGCCCTCCTCGCCGACCACCTCACAGAGCACCGCGACCAGGGGTTCGAGGGCGCCGAGATCGCGGTGTTGGGACTCGCGTTCAAGCCCGGAACCGACGATATGCGAAACTCTCGGGCGATCCCGGTCATCCACGACCTCAAAGCCCGTGGGGCGACGGTCACCGCCTACGACCCGGTCGCGACCGACAACGCGCCCAACTACGTCGACGACGTGATCTACACGGACTCGGCGGCGGCCGCACTCGACGGTGCCGATGGTGCCGTCGTCGTGACCGACTGGGACGAGTTCGCCGCCCTCGACGAGGCGTTCGACGCCATGACGACCCCGATCGTCGTCGACGGGAGACGCATCATCGACCGGCGCACGGGGATCATCTACGAGGGACTGACTTGGTGACCTCGCTCGCTACCAGCCGGTTCAGCACTCAAAACCAGCCCGCTATCGTCTCGGCGGCCGCCACGTAAACGAGGATTCCGGTCGGGTTGTCGTATACAGGTCAGCGTCGATATTGTCCGGGATTTCGTTTGCGTGCGTCTCTTCCACAACGGCGATCGTTATACTGTCGGCTATCGTCACGTGACGGATTTCGATACCCCGGGGTGTCGAAAATCTTCACGTCGTTATAGCCAACAGTATTACTGTCTGGCCCGTCAGTATGTTGTCGGACTCGCTCATTGCCTGAGGTACGGGAACGCGACGTTTTCCCTTTGGCATTCACCCGGAGACTGCTTGCTTCGTTCCAGAGCGTGTTGAGGCGGTTGTCGAGTCGGGTAGTGGGGGTGTGACCCATCCCATCACTCTTTTACGTTGATTATTCAATTCGTAGAAGGAATTATCAAGCCAAAGCCTGTACGTGCTGTTATGACTGACGAAGAGTGGGAATCAACGTGGAAAGAACACGCGAGTGCGTTTGATCGCGTTCGGGCCGTCGTGATGGCCGTTGACGAGACGCGTCCGGCGAGTTGGATTGCTGAGCACGCACGCGTTGCTGAGTCAACCGCGCGTGATCATCTCACGAGGCTTGCTGAAATGGGGATAGTGACGGTTACCACGATGGATGACGGGACGCGGTACGGGCCGGATCCGTCGTATGTCCGGTTCCGCGAGATCCGTGAGTTGGCTGCAGACTACGAGCTCGACGAGTTGAGTGACTTCGTCGTTGAACTGCAAGAGTCGATCCAAGGGCTTCGTGACACGCACGACGTAGACTCCCTGAACGAGCTTCGTGCGGCAGCCGCTGCCGAGACGGTCTCGCCAGCGGAGTCGCGTGAGTTGCGTCGTGCGGCCGCTGACTGGGAGCACTACGCCTACCGGTTGAGTCTGTTGGAAGACGCGATTGCACGCTACGATGAATACACAGGATCACCCGTCCCCGCGTGAGCAGCGGCTCGGGTGGCCTGACGGCGGACCGTCGTTCTCGAACGATCGACACCGAATCCTGCGAGAGGTGATCGAAGCGCTGCGTCGCCATCCAGTCGTGACTGATGTGTCCGGGTATCCGCCGAGTACGTTCACCGAGGTCCGCGCAACCCTGGCTCCAAACCGGTGGAGGCACGAAACTGAAACAGCAACGCTTCGCGTGACGTGGCAGCCTGTAGAACCGCCGGAGTTCGCGTTTCATTACAGTGAGGATGAGTTCGACTGCGGGTGGCATCGCGAACCGAATCCGCACGTCGATGGCGACGCCCATTATCAACAACGGACGGGCGAGAACGGGTACCGGTATGAGTCGATTTCATTCGAGGGGGAGACAGCATCAGAGCTTGTTTGGGAAGTGATGGAGCGGCTGAAGCAGCGACTGCTGGATTCAGCGTGAATCTGCTAGTGATTCGCTGTGCGCTCGTGTCCGGTTGAGGAACACTAAATCGGTTCCTACAAACGAGATTCCTGCTCGCTACGAAGTACAGGACACGCTTCCCGACCTCAAAACGTGGTGGAATGACCTAAACAACGTACACTCGAAAGTGTTGCAGATGGTCGTCAAGCGTGTCTACAGGCGGAGCAGGCCGAGTGCCTGGGGGTCAGGCCTCGAGGGTGAAGGCCGTCACACGATTTACTAGTAAGCGAATTCATCGGGGGTCGTCACATCGTATAAACGACTACATAATGCGTACCCCGTGAATTGCCCCAGGATTTGAGCCGACTGGAGTCGTCAGCGAGGGGGATACGGAGTTGCTCGGGATCGAACTGCGGGCGGCGATTGCCTCCTTCGAAACGGCGGCCGAGTACGGGCTCGAATCTCTATAACCAGCCCACCCACAAGGACCGCCGCGCACAATCCATATAGCGGTTAAGACACTACGACTTGGTAATGGACGAGTCATCTTCCGCACAGACACGATCTCGCATCTACACGGCGCCGCGAACAGACATCTCGCAGAACCAAGGCAAGTTCCGGATCCATTTCAACTTCCCCGGCCGTGCCGTCCCCGACCACAACGACCACGGCTACGGCCCGCTCGCGACTGTCGTCGAGTCGTTCATGGATCCCGGAACGCTGATACGGATGCACCAGCACCGCAACGAGGAGATCATCTCCTGGGTTCCCGAGAGCGCGATGCGCCACGACGACCGCCAAGGGAACGAACTCGTCACCGATTCCGACCACCTGATGGTGATGAACGCCGGAAGCGGTTTCTGGCATGCCGAAGAGACGCTCGCGGACGACCCGCCGCTACGGATGCTCCAGATATTCGTACGGCCGCACAGCCTCAACCTCGAACCCAATATCCAGCACGAGCCGATCCCCGACTCAGTCGCCGGCGAGTGGCGGCATCTGTTCGGTCCTGAGGGAACTGACGCCCCACTCTACGCCCGCAACAACGTCGACTTTTACGACTGCCGCCTCAACGCCGGCACCACGACCACGCTCCCGTCGCGACCGGGCTGGCACACCTATCTGTACGCCTTCGAAGGTGCCGTCAAGGTCGGCAATAAACCGGTTGGGTTCACTGAGAGCGCACTCGTGACTGGCGGCGACGACATAGCTGTCACTGCAACCGAGGACTCGACCATCGTCGCGTTCAGTATCCAGCCCGACGCGCCGGTCACTCGCCAGGGCACGATCGGCCGCTGAGACATCGGCGAGCGAGCCAGAGTGGGTGAGGGCTTCATCGAGAGCTCTCACAGTCAGGTGATTTCCTTGAGTACCTCGTTACTGTCGGCTTCGCTGACGAACGCCACGAACCCCCTAACCGACAGACTCGGTTTCTTTTTTTCGACGCCCCTGATCGACGGTCGACACCAGTCGATACTGTCGACTACATAGCAGTCAGTATCGGTTGTCCCCACTCCCGAGCCGTATTATAAGCGTTTACACCGGCTTGCGAGTGGGTATCACGTATGACCGCCACGGCCGTTCGGACGATGACGGATCAGCGATCGGTCCCCGCTGAACTCCGTTCGTGTCTCGAATCGGAGCAGCGCGCCGTTACCGCGGAGATCGAGGCCCTCGACGCGTTCGTAGGCCGAGTCGAGGGAGTTCCGGCTCGGAATCACGCTCCGGTGGGTGGTATCCACGGGACCGATCACGGGAGCGGTAGGTCCGGACTCAAGCGGGTCAGGCAAGCCTACGAGGAGACCGTGATGAGTGTCCCACACTACGACACCGACTACGGCGACACCTACCGGGAGAGTGTCGTCGCGGAGTTCGGGCCGGAGGTCGGGACCGGTCTGACCGAAGGCCATCAGTTCCAGCCGCACCTCAAGCAGGCCACGATCGGGAAGGCACGCTCCTGTCGGGCCGACCGGGAGCGGTTTCTGGACATCCTCGAGATCGAATCGCAGTCCACCACCACGGTCGGAGACGAACTCCGCAGCATCCAAGAGGAACTACAGGAGTTCGACTCGGGGTCGCCGTCGGCTCTCGGCTACGGGGCGCTCGAAGCCGAGTGGCGCCGGCTCGACGTACTCAGCGGCAAGATCGACCGGGTGGCGACGACCCGGCAGCAGTCGATCATCCGGCAGCGACGCGAGTTCACGATCCCGTCGTCCGCGCCGGACGTCCCGACGTATCTCTACCACGAATTCGACGACGCATACCCGCTACTTTCGCTGTGCGTAGCGTCGCAAAAGCGGATCCAGCAGTATAAATCGCAGCGGGAGCAGGGGCTCGCAGGGGTGTGAACAGCCGCCCGCAACGCCGTGACAGCCGGCGTCAGGGACGCGGACGGAAACCTACTTCCGGCTGTCCCGCGTCCCCCCGATATGCTCTCTTTGGCGCTCGCGGGCAAACCCAATGCGGGTAAGTCTACCTTCTACAAGGCGGCGACAATGGCCGATGTCGACGTGGGAAACTACCCGTTTACCACGATCGAGCCGAACCGCGGCGTGACGCACGCCCGGACGCGGTGTCCGTGTCTCGACCGCGACGAGCGGTGCGGTAACTGCGAGGACGGCATCCGCTACGTCCCGGTCGAACTGCTTGATGTCGCCGGACTAGTGCCCGGCGCCCACGAGGGACGGGGGCTCGGCAACCAGTTCCTCGACGCGTTGACCGACGCCGACGCCATCCTGTCGGTGATCGACGCCGCCGGCGAGACGAACGCCGAGGGCGAACCCGTCGAGGTGGGCGCCTACGACCCGGTCGAGGAGGCGGACTTCGTGGAGGCCGAACTCGAACAGTGGCTCGCGGGGATCATCGCGGACAACTGGGAGACCGTGGTGAGAAAGTCACGATCGCCCGATTTCGACATCGACGACGCGCTCACCGAGATGCTGACCGGGTTCGGCGCGACCGTCTACGACGTCGCGGCGTCGCTGCGGGCGGTAGAGTACCCCGAGGACCCCCAACAGTGGGCCGACGACGACCGCGAACGGCTGGCGCGCGACGTCCGCGAGCGGACCAAACCCATCGTCGTGGTCGCCAACAAGGCCGACATCGCGCCCGAAGGGAACGTCGACCGGCTGCGCGAGGAGACCGACTCGCCAGTCGTGGCAGCGACTGCCGACGGCGAACTCGCGCTCCGGACCGCCGCTGACGCCGGGGCGGTCGCGTACAATCCGGGCGACAGCGAGTTCGACGTGGCGGGCGAGGTCTCCGGCGCCCAGCGCGAGGGACTCGAAACCATCCGCGACGTGATGACAGAGACCGGCGGCACTGGCGTCCAGGCCGCAATCGATACCGCCGTCTACGACACCCTCGACATGATCACCGTCTATCCGGTTCAGAACGAGACCCGGTGGACCGACGGCAGCGGGGCGGTCCTCCCGGACGCGTTCGTCCTGCCCCGGGGGTCGACGCCGAAGGACCTCGCCTATGCGGTCCACTCCGACATCGGCGACGGTTACCTCCACGCGGTCGACGCGCGGTCGGACCGCCGGATCGGCGAGGACCACGAACTCGACGAGGGCGACGTGGTGAAGGTCGTGAGCACCGCCAACTGATACTGTCGGCTATCGTCACGTGACGGATTTCGACACCCCGGGGTGTCGAAACTCTTCACGTCGTTATAGCCAACAGTATGAGCGAGTACGATCAGTTCGTGACCGCGTCGTAGGCGTCGGCCATGATATCGAGCGCCGCCCGGAGCGATTCCTCGTCGGTCGCATACGAGAGCCGTGCCTTCCCGCGACCGGCGTCGCCGAACGCCTCGCCGGGGACGATCACGACCCCGCGGTCCAGACACTCGTCGACGAAGCCGTCGGGGACCTCGGGCATACAGTAGAACGCGCCGCCGGGCGTGGGAACCTCCAGCCCGATGTCCCGAAGCCCCCCGACAACGAGGTCGCGCCGGCGGCGGAACGACCCGGTCATTTCGGTCACGAGGTCCTGTGGGCCGGTGAGCGCCGCCTCCGCGGCGAACTGCGACGGCGCGGCCGCACACGCTTGGGCGTACTGGTGGACGCGGAGCATCCGCTCGATCCGGTCGGGCGCACCCGTGACCCACCCCAGCCGCCACCCCGTCATCGAGTAGAGCTTCGACGCGGAGTTGACGACGACCACGTTGTCGCCATCCGTGAACTCCAGCGGCGACCGGAACTCGCCGTCGAAGACGGTGTACTCGTAGACCTCGTCGGAAACACACAGCACGTCGTGGTCGTCGGCGATCCGGGCGAACTCCCGGACGTCCTCGGGCGGCGAGACCGCGCCGGTGGGGTTGCCGGGGCTGTTCACCACGAACGCTACGGTGTCGTCGGTGATTGCAGCCTCGACTGCGTCGGGGTCGAGCGTGAGGTCCTCACGGAGCGGGACCGGAACGGGTGTCCCTCCGGCGAGCTGGGTCAAGGCGTCGTACGAGACAAAGCCCGGATCCGGGATCAGCACCTCGTCGCCGGGATCGAGGTGGGCCTCCATCACGATGTGGAGCGCCTCCGACCCGCCGGCGGTGGCGATGACGTCTGCGGGATCGACGTCGACGCCCTGGTCGCGGGCGTATTTGTCGGCGATCGCCTCCCGGAGCGACGCCATTCCTTTGTTCTCGGTGTAGCCGTCGGCGAGCCCCTCCCGGATCGCCTCGGTGGCCGCCTCACGGGCGTGTTGTGGGGCCGCAAAGTCCGGCTGGCCGAGCCCGAGGTTGATGGCGTCGTCGCCGGCGGCCTCGAACACCTCGCGGATCCCGCTGATCGACATCTGCTCGACGCGCTCGGAGAAGTCCGTCATATCTGCGAGGGAGGGGGCCAGTGGGTTAGGTCTTGCCTCCTTCGCCAGCGCCGTCACCGCGTCACTCGCTTTCGTCCCGGAGCCGCTCGACGTGATTCATCACGACCGAGAGGGTCGCGTCGGCGTCGGTGTACCCGCGCTCGTAGTCGTCGTAGGCGGCGTCGATGTCGTCGAGGACGTCGGCAACGACGTCGTCGAGCGGTTCCGCTCCGTCTTCGGTGTCGGGCGCCTCGGGTGCGTCGGTCATACGTCGAGGTCCCACGGGGACGGTGAAAAGTCCGCCGTCACGCCCTCGGGGGGCGCCTCCCCGCAGCCGATAGTATATATACGAAGCCGACACAGAATCGACCGTGCTCACACTCCGGTACGAGGACGGCACGATCCGGATCGACGGGCTTGACGAGTCCGATGCGGCCGCCGAGTCGCTCCCGGACGTGGCGTGGGACGACCGGGGGCTCGTAGCCCGCGCGCCGGCGTTCCGGTACGCCGGCCTCAGCGAGACCCTCGGTGACCGCGGCGTTGCGTTCGAAGACCGGGTCGCGATATCCGAAGGTGAGCGGCTGTCGCTGTCGCACGCCTACGACCTCCGACCGTACCAGGAGGATGCGGTGGCGGCGTGGCACGAGCAGGGTGACCGCGGCGTGGTCGTTCTCCCAACCGGAGCGGGAAAGACGGTCGTCGCGATCGACGCCATCGCCACGCTCGGCGTGCCGACGCTGGTGGTCGTCCCGACGATCGACCTCCTCGAGCAGTGGCGGCGGGAGCTCGAAACCGAGTTCGAGGTGGCGGTCGGGCAGTTCGGCGGCGGCGAGCAGACGCAGGCGCCGATCACAGTCTCGACGTACGACTCGGCGTACCTCCGCGCCGAAGACGTCGGCGGCGACTTCGGGTTCATCGTCTTCGACGAGGTCCACCACCTCGGTGGTGAGGGGTACCGCGACGCCGCCCGGCTGGTCGCCGCCCCCGCCAGACTCGGACTGACGGCGACGTTCGAGCGGCCCGACGGCGCCCACGAGGTTGTCGCCGATCTGGTCGGACCCAAAGTCTACGAGGCCGCCGTCGACGACCTCGCGGGTGAGCACCTCGCCGACTACGAGATCCGGCGAATCGAGGTCGCGCTCGGCCCCGACGAACGGGCCGCGTACGAGGACGCACAGGGTACGTTCGTCGAGTATCTGAAGCGGTCGAACCTCTCGCTGCGCAGTGGCTCCGACTACCGGAAGCTGGTGATGCGGTCCGGGAACGACCCCAAAGCGCGGGAGGCGCTGTTGGCGAAACAGCGCGCGCGCCGGATCATGATGAACGCCGACGCGAAATTGGAGACCCTAGGCCGGCTGCTCGACCGCCACCGCGACGACCGAACGATCGTCTTCACCGCCCATACCGACCTCGTCTATCGACTTTCCGAGCGGTACCTGCTACCGGCGATCACCAGCGAGACCGGGGCGGCTGAACGGCGGGAGATCCTCGAACGCTTCCGCGACGGAACCTATTCACGGGTCGTGACCGCGAACGTCCTTGACGAGGGCGTCGACGTTCCCGACGCAAACGTCGCGGTCGTACTCGCTGGGTCGGGGTCGGAACGGGAGTTCACCCAGCGGCTGGGTCGCATCCTCCGACCGAGCGCCGGCGGCGGGCCCGCGCTGCTCTACGAGATCGTGAGCGAGGAAACGGCCGAGGAGCGGGTGGCCGACAGGCGGCG
>UEZM01000016.1_pt1 | contig 12699 bp, 12 predicted proteins | sample 1903751 | NCBI WGS metagenome assembly UEZM01 (sample SAMEA4776353, study PRJEB27445) | saltern metagenome | biome: Hypersaline environment; feature: solar saltern; material: Pellet | place: Spain | collected 2012-08 | depth 0 m | reverse complement strand
GGACCCGCGGGCGGAGATCCTGGGTACGAAATCCAAGGAACTCGCCGAGACCGCCGGCGAGGCCCGGTGGTACGACTACTCCACCACGATCGAGGCGTACATCGCCGACGAAAAGGGGCTCGTACCGAACGTCGACTTCTACTCCGCGTCGACGTACTACCAGATGGGGATCCCGGTCGACGCGTATACCCCGATCTTTGCGATGTCCCGGGTTGCGGGGTGGATCGCACACGTTCTCGAACAGTACGAGGACAACCGGCTGATCCGCCCCCGTGCGCGGTACGTCGGCGAGACCGACCATCCGTTCCCGCCGCTCGAAGAGCGGTAGTCGGCAGGCCACCTTGTGGAGTCGGTTAGTCGCCCCCGACTGACGACGACCAGTGCTTCCGCTCCCGACACCCGCGGCCGCAGCGGTGTGTCCCTCGGTCGCAGTGACTTCCGGCGAGCGTCGCGGGCATCCGACTCACACGCCTGTGACACGCGGCGGACATCCGTCAGACGATACCGATAGATCCGACGCAGTATTGCGGTTTTTACTTTCACCGCGCGTGGCGGATGTTTATGTCTCTCCCGGGAATAGGGTCAAGTGCGCGTCACACGCGTGCATTCCCCCCTTCCCCTATTTCCCACGTGACGGTAGCGACGCGACACGCCGAACGACGGCATCACCCACCCCGTCCGACAGAGTTAGGAGCGGCGGCTAAGTACCGCGGCGTATGCTTTCGCTCTCCGACGTCGAGGCGGCGCGCGACCGGGTCGATGACGTCGTCCGTCGGACACCACTCGAGTATTCCCACGCGTTCTCGGACATCACCGGCGCCGACGTCCGCCTGAAACTGGAGAACTTCCAGCGCACCGGCGCGTTCAAACTCCGAGGGGCCACGAACCGAATCAAGACGCTCTCCGACGCGGAACGCGAGGCGGGGGTCGTCACCGCGAGTGCGGGCAACCACGCCCAGGGGGTCGCGCTGGCGGCCACCCGGTCGGGCGTTGACGCGACGATTGTGATGCCCGAACACGCCCCCATCTCGAAGGTAAAGGCGACCCAGCGGTACGGGGGGCGGACGGCGCTCTACGGCGCCGACTACGACGAGGCGCAGCAAAAAGCCCACGAGATCGAGCAGGAGGAGGGTCGGACTTACGTCCACGCGTTCGACGACGACGCGGTAATGGCCGGCCAGGGGACGATCGGGCTGGAGATCGTCGACGAGTGCCCCGAGGTCGACACCGTGGCGGTCCCGGTCGGCGGCGGCGGGTTGATCGCGGGCGTCGCGACCGCAGTGACCGCACAGACCGACGCGCGGGTGGTCGGCGTCCAGGCGGAGGGCGCGGCGTCGCTGTCGAAGTCGCTTCGCTCCGGAGAGATCCACGAGCGCGACGCGGTGAACACCATCGCCGACGGGATCGCCACCCGGAAAGTCGGCGAGCGCCCCTTCGAGGTGATCCGCGAGCGCGTCGACGAGGTGGTGACCGTCTCCGACGAGGAGATCGCGGTGGCGCTGACCTACCTGCTCGAACGCTCGAAGACGCTCGTCGAGGGCGCGGGCGCGGCGCCGATGGCGGCGCTGCTGTTCGAGGGGTTCGACTACGACGACGGGGAGACGATCGTGCCCACGCTGTGTGGCGGCAACATCGACACCAACCAGCTCACCACCGTGCTCGTTCGGGGGCTGGTCGAAACCGGCCGGTATCTGAAGATCCGGACTGTACTCCGGGACCACCCCGGAGCGTTGGAGGAGTTAGTCGAGATCATCGCCGCCGCACGCGCGAACATCTACGCGGTCCAGCACGATCGGACCTCCCGCGACGTCGCGATGAACGAGGCCGACATCGAGATCGATATCGAAACTCGCGGCCACGATCACATCGACGAGGTGCTCGACGCACTCGAGAGCGCGGGCTACCAGGTGGAGGTGTTAGCGTGACTGGCATCCGCTCGGCGGCGTTGTGGGGGGTCGTCGGGATCCTGTCGTTTCTGGTGCTCCTCCAGGGCGTCCGGCTGTTCGTGGGGCCTGTCGGGATCGGAATCGTCCCGACCGTGGCGATCGCGTTCGCGATCGGCGGGTTCGTGACGGTGCTGTCGTTCGTGCTCGAGCCACGGTTGGCGTCGAAAGAAAGGAATTAAACGACGCAGCGGCGTATCTAAAATCGAGCCGGGATGGCCGAGTGGTAAGGCGCACGCCTGGAAAGCGTGTTCCCTTTGGGATCCGGGGTTCAAATCCCCGTCCCGGCGTGATTTCTGATCCAGTAGCCGCGAGGCGTTTCATCGCCGAGCCGCCCGTACCGGATCCGTTAGAGCGCCTACGGTGGGATTTGAACCACGCGAGACGATCGGAGTGAGTCTCGCATTCGGGTTCAAATCCCCGTCCCGGCGTCCGTATCTGCGAACGAAGTGAGCAGTGACGACACTTCAAGGGAATTTGAATCAGGGAGCAGCTTCGCTGCGACCGCGGTTCAAATCCCCGTCCCGGCGTCCGTATCTGCGAACGAAATCCGTCACGTGACGATAGCCGACAGTATCACCAGTACTGCCGGAACGTTCATTAGTATGGGTGACATTGTCATGATTGACAATGCCTGACACAAAAGACGGGCGCGAACGGAGCGGGCGCAACAAGCGGAGCCAACTCCAGCAGAAACTCTACGAGGCCGAGGTTGACGCACTGAGCGCCGACGAGGACCTGCCACCGTTCGAGTCCAGCCGGGACCGACCGTTTCTCGCGGACGAACTCCCCGACAGCGGGTGACTCCGACCCGGAACCGGCGGCTCTCCCACCATTCACCGAGTCGGTAGTCGCCGATACCGACCCACAAGAGACGTGTCCCTGCCGGTTCGTTCGATCCGACGAGCCGTGTGCTCGATCGACGTCCGACGAGTCCGGAGAGTATATAAACAGCCGCTGATCCGTGCGGTCTGCCGGCGGTTCTTGGTAGCACTTCACATACTATGTCCGGCAAAAACGCCGGACTCGGCCGAGATACGCGGACACATCGTATACAATATCTCGTGGCCGGTCCAGGCGCCCAACACAGGGTTTATATAGAATCACAAACAATCAATGAGTGACTATGAGCCAGCGAATGAAACAGGGGCAGCCGATGATTATTATGGGCGACGACGCCCAGCGAGTGAAGGATCGCGACGCGCAAGAGTACAACATTCAGGCCGCACGCGCCGTCGCGGAGTCCGTACGCTCGACACTCGGACCGAAAGGGATGGACAAGATGCTCGTCGATTCGATGGGCGACGTCACAATCACCAACGACGGGGTCACCATCCTCACCGAGATGGACATCGACAACCCCACCGCGGAGATGATCGTCGAAGTCGCCGAGACCCAAGAGGACGAGGCCGGCGACGGAACGACGACCGCGGTCGCCATCGCGGGCGAACTCCTGAAGAACGCCGAGGAACTCCTCAACCAGGACATCCACCCGACGGCAATCATCAACGGTTTCCACCTCGCGAGCCAGGAGGCCCGCGCGGCCGTCGACGAGGCCTCGGAGTCTGTCACACCCGACGACGCGGAACTCCTCCGGAAGGTCGCCGAAACGTCGATGACCGGCAAGAGCTCCGAACTCGACAAGGAGCACCTGGCACGGCTCGTCGTCGAGACGGTCAACGCAGTCACGGTCGAGGCCGACGACGGCTCCTACGTCGTCGACCTCCAGAACGCCAGCATCGAGACCCAGACCGGTCGCGGAACCGGCGAATCGGAGCTCCTCCACGGGGCCGTCATCGACAAGGACCCCGTTCACGACAACATGACCTCCGAGTTCGAGCACGCGGACATCCTGCTGCTCGACGAAGCAATCGAAATCGAGGAGACCGACGTCGACACCACGGTCAACGTCGACTCACCCGACCAGCTTCAGCAGTTCCTCGACCAGGAGGAAAAGCAGCTTCGGGAGAAGGTCCAGAACATCGTCGATTCCGGCGCTGACGTCGTCTTCTGCCAGAAGGGCATCGACGACATGGCCCAGCACTACCTCGCGAAGGAGGGTATCCTGGCCGTTCGTCGGGCCAAGAAGTCCGACATCGCCTTCCTCCGCGACGTCGTTGGCGGCGCGGTCGTCTCCGACGTCACGAGCGTCACCGAGGCGGACCTCGGCCACGGGTCGGTCCGGCGTGACGGCGATGACGAGTTGTTCTACGTCGAGGGCCACGGCGACGAGGCCCACGGTGTGACTCTGCTGCTGCGCGGCTCCACCGAGCACGTTGTCGACGAGATCGAGCGCGGCGTCGAGGACGCCCTCGACGTGGTCTCGACCACCGTCTCCGACGGACGGGTCGTCTCCGGCGGCGGCGCCATCGAGGTCGAGGTCGCCCGGAAACTCCGGAGCTACGCCAGCACCGTCAGCGGCCGCGAGCAGCTCGCAGTCGAGTCGTTCGCGGACGCGGTCGAACTCGTTCCCCGCGTCCTCGCGGGCAACGCCGGCCTCGACTCGATCGATACGCTTGTGAACATCCGTGAGGCTCACGAGAACGACGACGTTCACGCCGGGCTGAACGTGTTCACGAGCGACGTCGAGAACACCTTCGACGCCGGCGTGGTCGAACCCGCCCACTCGAAGGAGCAGGCGCTGTCGTCGGCCACCGAGGCCGCGAACCTCGTGCTCAAGATCGACGACATCATCGCCGCCGACGAGCTGAGCACCTCCGGTGACGGCGACGAGGGTGGCGCACCCGGCGGCGCCGGCGGCATGGGCGGCATGGGTGGCATGGGCGGCGCGATGTAAGGCCAGCCCAAACTACTCACCTACTGACCGCACCGCCACGAAATCACGATCGATCGCAGCCCGATTTTTTCGCTTGTTCGATACGAACCAGACAGTTCCCCTGCACCGTCACGACTTAGGTGCCCGACCGTCCACATCCGGGTATGGAGACGCTGTTACTGAGCGGCGACGACGTCCGAGCCAACGCGCCGCTGTCGGCGGTCGTGCCCGCGGTCGAGGCAGCCTTTGCGGCGTTCGCCCGCGGTGACGCGCAGATGCCCGCGAAATCCTACATCGACCTGCCGGCGTACAACGGTGACTTCCGGTCGATGCCGGCGTATCTCTCCACGCCGGAGTGGGACGCTGCGGGACTGAAGTGGGTCAACGTCCACCCCGACAACCCCGAGGAGTTCGACCTCCCCACGGTGTTGGGGACGATGATCTACTCCGACCCCGAGACCGCGTTTCCGCTTGCGATCATGGACGGCAAAGAGCTCACGCAGCTCCGAACCGGGGCCGCGGCGGCGGTCGCCACCGACCACCTCGCGGTTGCTGACGCCTCCTCGCTCGGGATCGTCGGTGCCGGCGTCCAGTCGTACACCCAGTTGCGAGCGATCTCGCAGGTCCGCGACATCGAGCGGGTCGTGGTCGCAGACCGCGACGACGAGCGGGTCGCGGAGTTCATCGCGGCGTTCGAAGACGACTTCGACGTGGTCGGCGGCTCGATCGACGAGGCAGCAGCGTGTGACGTTCTCTCGACGGTCACGCCCGTCCGATCCCCGATCGTGTCCCGGGAGGCGGTCGGCCCGCACACCCACATCAACGCGATCGGTGCCGACGCCGCGGGCAAACACGAACTCGACGACGACATCCTCCTGAATGCGAAGCTGGTGATCGACGACTACGAGCAGACGACCCACTCGGGGGAGATCAACGTCCCCTGGAGTCAAGGCGTGCTCGACGACGACGACATCGACGGCACAGTCGGCGAGATCGTGACCGGGGAGACGCCGGGCCGTGTCGACGACGATGGAGTAACCGTCTTCGACTCCACCGGCCTCGCAATCCAGGACGTCGCCGCGGCCCACGTGGTCTACGAGCGCGCGATGGAGACCGGCGCCGGCGACAGTTTCGATTTCCTGGGGCTCGAGTGACGCCCCGAGGAGGTGGCTGTATTGTCAGTCTCGTGTACATTGTCTGACGGAAATTTATGAGCATACGGCACAAGCTACGTGTATGAGCAGTAAAACGCCCGATTCGAGCTCAGACACCGACCAGGACAGCTCCGCCGACACCGACACCGACCAGGACAGCTCCGCCGATACCGACCCCGTCGCCGACACATCGGAGGCGAGTCCGCTGCAGATCGCGCTGCCCGACGGAAGCGAGAGCGTCTCCGACGCGATCGTCACCCATCGCGAGATGCTCCGTGAACCGCAGGATAACGGGCTCGCGACCGCACAGGACATCACGCACCTCTCGGAGGCGCTGGAGTCGCTGTCCGGCGACATCCAGGAGACCAGCCAACAGCACGACCAGAGCCAGTCACGGATCGCCGAACTCGAAGACCTCGTGGAGACACAGCAGCGACAGATCGACGAACTCCAGTCGATGGTCACGTCGCTCGCGGGAATCCTCGGGACCGACACCGAGTGGCAGACGTTCGACGACGCGTAGTCGACCCGCCAACGTCGGTGGCACCACCCGACATCTTTTATGAACCGCACCGGTCGAGTGATGGTATGACCTGGGTTCGTGCGGAGTACGCGGGCGCGCTCGCGGTGGTGTCGACGTGGCTCGCCGCCCTCGTCCCGTGGAACCTCACGTACTCTGCGGACGTCTCGGGTGGCGCGGTGCTTTTCGTCCGGTTTCCGTTCTTCCAGCTCCGCTACGCCTTCGGCGTCCCTCTGGCGCGCCGGGTCGCCGTCTCGGACCCGCTTTCGGCTACCGCGTTCCAGGCCGGGCAGTCGATCCAGCTCGCATACCAGGTGTGGGCGGTCGGCGCGGGAGTACTCGCAGTCGCGGTCGTGATCGCGACAGTCTACTACCGATACGAGGACGCCGTCGAGTCGGGGCCGGTCGATCCCGTTCGGCTCCTCGGCGGGCTGCTCGGGGTCTCGGGGGGCGTACTTGCCGTCTCGACGTACCTGCTCGCGACCCGGGGATTTCCGGGGATCCCGATTCCGATCGGAGTCGCTTTGCTCTTCGTCCTCGGGGGCGTGTTGCTGACGGTCGACCGGGAGTGCTCGGGGTGAGAACGTCGTAGAACGCTTCGCACACGCTGTCCGTCCCAATTCCGTCAGAACCTGTATCCGAGATATATCGCGCGTATGCAGCACGTCGCACACCCAAAGCCGGAGCGGTCTGATTCCACGACAGACCGGAAGTTAATACATATATCCGGCAACCGTGTCCCCATACATCATATGCAATTCTGTGACGAATGTGGTTCGATAATGCACACGGAGGGCGACACGTGGGTGTGTCGCTCCTGTGAGAACGAGGAGCCGCGGAACTCGCAGACGGAAGCGGCGATGGCGACCCAGGATAGACAGCAGGACGACGGGGCACCCGCCGTGGCCGACGCGACACAGGACTCCGCCGAGACGACGCAAGAGCCCTGTCCGGCGAACGACTGCGACAGCGACCGGGCCTACTACGAGATGCTGCCGAAGCCGGGCGGCTCCTACGAGGTCCGGCTGTTCACCTGCGTCGAGTGCGGCCGCAAGTGGCGCGAATCCTGATACTGTCGGCTACAAGTACGTGAAGATCTTCAACACCCCGGTGATGTCGAAATACGTCACGCGGCTATAGCCGACAGTATAGGGTTGTATCCTAGCGCATTCACATAGGCGCCAGTCTATAGGGTGTCATAGAAGACTTCCCACACCTACGCAGGAATCGCTTATAGAGAGCAAGGAGAATACCTGCGCCTTGAGGCGCAGGATGAATCCGACAACAGCGACACGTTTCATCGTCGATGGCACAACCTGAGTTTCCGGACTATGCGAAAAGTAACTAATAGAGTATTGCGGGCTCAGGCGCAGGGGGCCTCTGTCAACCAGTTCAACAGAAAAATCCGCTAGGGCGGCTTCTGTACGCACAGAACACGGGTTTAACCCCTTTCAGTGCGTATAGTAGGTATGGGAGATAGAGATCGTAACGTCGGGCGATTAGACCGGATTCTTCGAGTGCCTTTCGGGGCAGCTGCCGCTGTTGTTGCCAGCTGGGTATTTGTGACACACCCATTTAAAATAGGGATAGGGATCTTCATAGTGGTGCCGGTGGCTCTGCTGGCAGCAATCTTGCTTATTAGTGCGATAACAGGGACCTGTGGAATCTACGGTGTTTTCGGAATCAACACGTGTGGTGATGAAGTCTGTATTGAGGCTGACTCAAATGAAGCGTGGGTAGCAGAGTAGTCAGTTCTCATCGGGTTCGGTTTCCAATTCTGTGTCATATCCGGACTCGTCTTCTCTTAGCTCCGGGTTACGGTCCTCAAGCGACCCCGTATCGATTGCTGCTGTCTTCCGAGTGACCTCGAAATCATCTATTGGCTGAATAATCCCCCAGAGGGCTCCAAGCGAATGAACAAGCACCGCAAGCGGGGTAACAACGATGTATGCCCACCACACCTCAGGATATTTTCGATATTCAACAAGCCCAAAGGTCATATATAGGAACACGATCCCAAACAGTAGTGCAGAAAGCAGGAGATATGCACTGGACGATGGGGTCGCCTCTGGAAACACGAAAATGATAACACCAAATAATGGAATAATTGGCGACAGTGCCCATATCACGATTCGTGAGAAGACGAATGGCTGATATCTCCGCGGCAGAAGGTCTCGGTCTTTGATCGTTCCAGAAACCCACCGACGGCGCTGTTTTATGAGTGATTTGAGCGTCGGTGGTGCTTGATTCCGTGCTTTTACTGTCGCAAGTCGGTAGTCAAGATTCACGCGATCGGCTGCACGCCAAATGAACGTCGTGTCCTCGGTGATTGACGGAACGTTCCATGTAATCTGCTCTTCTAGCTCATGCCGTACGGCAACAGCTCCGCCCCAAGCGTACGCGGGATAGGCGACCCGGTGAAACGCTCGTTGCTCGAACTGAAAGCCGATACGGAATATCTCACACACATATGTGAGCCGAGAGTGGGTTCGGAGTGGATGCTCACTGAGTTGAATAATATCGGCTGCTGGCAACCCTGAAAAGCCACTGAGCAGAGTGTCTTCATCGAGGTATAGAACGTATTCTTTCTCACACGGGATCTGTTGGCGAGCCCACTCGATTGCGCGCCCTTTCCGCTGTGCCGCACACTCGAAGTCATCCGGAACAACATGAACGTCAGCCCCGGCAATGTCGATGGCTTCCTCAGCAATGACGAGTGATTCAGCGATCTCGTCGGGAATAGAACTCACTGTTCGCTGTACAGTTTCTTCAGCAGCGATAGTGAGAACCCTGACTTGAATATTGTCGAATCCGACTTCAGTCTGGTTCGTGTCTTGCCAGCCGTAGGAAAGAATGAATACCCGTATGAGCCACCATAATGAGGCACCACCGTACAGCACTAGTGTGGCCCAGAGAAAGACACTGAGCAATTGTGCTAACACAGCATCAGTCACGTTCAGACTAAGTAGAAACAGCGTCATAAAACCCATATTGACCCGAATCAAGTATACAACTGTACTAACCGACTCCACGCCGGCATCCTGATACTGTCGGCTATCGTCGCGTGACGTGTTTCGACACCCCGGGGTGTGGAACATCTTCACGTCGTTATAGCCGACAGTATGAGTAAAACGCGCGTTGTCTGGTATCTGCCTATCCGACACAACTCAGAGTTGGCCGAATCATCGGCACTCAGCATGCAGGCAGAGCCTCACGGCTGACTCGGCTGTGAGGCAGTGAAATAAACATCGTGACAACTCTTCTATAACACCCTGGTCAGTCTACGGAACACTTGTTTGCGACAGCCGACAGCACGCACCCACAGCGGCAAAAAACCGGTGCGAATCCGTCGGCAATTGCCGCGTGTGTCCAGAATCGAACCCGTGCTCGGACGCCCAGTCCCGATCAGTTGTCCGGCGGCGACAGCGCCGTATCGATCACCGAGGAGTACGACGACGCGCCTTTATTGAACGCGACCTGGTGGTAGACTTCGCCGTCGAAGGTCTCGGCGAACCGCCCGGCGAGTTGCTGGCCGTAGTCGTTGTTGACGTGCAGCACGGACACGGCATCGGCCTCCAGTCGGTCGGACATCACCTGTGCCATCACGCGGCCCTGGAGCAGGTCGGAGGGCGCCGTCCGGAAGATGTAGTCGTCGTCTTCCAGGTTCGTCACCGACAGCGCGGTCGAGGAGGGCGAGCAGCCGACGATCTCGTTCGGGATGAACACCTGCTGGGAGACGGGGACGTTCACGCCCGACGACGCCGACCCGCAGACGCTCGGAACCCCTGCGCTCACGAGTGACTCCGCGGCGGCGCTCCCGGCGCTGGGTGAGGTCTGGGTGTCCTCGAGTTGGGCGTTCACCGAGAGGCCGGCGGGGTTGGCCTCGTTGACCTGCATCACCGGTAGCTGTGCGGCCTGGATCATCGGGCCGCCGACGGAGGCCAGCCCGCCCGTCTCGGGCAGCAGGATTCCGACGGAGATCTCGCGGTCGGTTCCGCCCGGAATGCTGTCGGCCGAGGGGCCGGCACCCTCGGGGTTGGCCCCCTCGAAGCTCTGCTTTTCGACGTTCACCGTGGTCTGCTCGTCGGCGTTGAACTCCCAGATGTTGTACGCCGCGGAGGCGGGGTCGCCGGCCTCGTTGAAGTTCGTCACCGACGACGCCCCCTGGTAGTTGACGTCCTCGCCGTTCGCGACCGCCTCCATCCCCTCTATGAGGTTGTCCGGGGTGACCTCCATCCCCCCTGGGTTGGCGACGTTCCGCATCTGGTCGCGGATTGCGGTCCCGTCGTTCTCGCCGGCCGCGGCGTTCGCGAGTAGCTGAATCGCAACCGAGTCGTAGGACTGCGAGGTAAAAATGCCGGGTGAGGAGTCGTACTCGTTCTGAAACAGGCTGTTGAACGCTTCCTGACTCGGCCCACCCGCGGCGGGGGCCGTCCCGGTCACGTTCTCCATGTCGTTGCCGACCTGCCCGGGCATCGCCGAGTCCTGGAGGCCGTCGGAGACCAGGATCTCATCGTTGCCGTCGGAGGAACCGTAGTAGTCGCGGAACAGCTGGATCCCGCTTTCGGGGTAGCCGATCACCACGAGCCCGTCGGGACCGTCGGCGCTTCCCCCGCCGGAGTCGGTCTCGGTCCCGGTCATCCCGCCGTCGCCGCCGTCGCCGCCATCGTCGGAGTCGGCTTCGGTGTCCTCGCCGCCGCCACTGTCGGGGCTTCCGATGCAACCAGCCAGTCCCGATGCACCGATCGCGCCCGCAGCACCGACGCGCTTGATGAACTCACGCCGAATGATGTCACGTGCCATGTCCGTGAGGTTGTGTTTTCCTAATATAAATGTATCCGTTACGACGGCGGTTTCGACGGAACCCGGATGCCTGACAGACGGTGCGCTTGACCAGAGAAGAGTCGATTCTCCGCTCGGACCCCAGTTCGTCGCACCGACCCATCATATTCGCCGGATGTCAACTATCGCTCGTGTCGGTCGAACCGTCAGGACCAAACCGTTCGGCTATCGTATCCGTGGTAGATGACGACTCCCTCGTTCGTGATCGGGATCGCCGGTGGCACCGGCGCGGGAAAGACCACCGTCGCGCGACTGGTCGGCCGGAGTATGGGTGATTCAGTCACCCGGATCCCGCTGGACAACTACTACGAGGACCTGAGTCACCTCCCGTTCGAGGAGCGCGAGGCGGTCAACTACGACCACCCCTCGGCGTTCGAGTGGGGACTCGTCCGCGAACAGCTGTCGTCGCTCCTTGAGGGCTCCCCGATCGAGATGCCGACCTACGACTTCGAGGTTCACAACCGAACCGACGAAACGACCCGGATCGAACCCACTGACATCGTCATCGTCGAGGGGATCTTTGCGCTCTACGACGACGCAGTGCGGGAGCTGTGTGACCTCCGATTGTACGTCGAGACCGACGCCGATGTCCGGATCCTCCGCCGGATCGAACGCGACGTGATCGACCGCGGCCGCGACCTGGAGGGCGTGATCGATCAGTATCTCTCGACTGTCAAGCCGATGCACGAACAGTTCGTCGAGCCCACAAAGAAGCACGCGGACCTCATTGTCCCGGAAGGCGCAAACAGCGTCGCGGTGAACCTCCTCGAAGAGCGGATCCGCGCGGAGGTCACGGGCACGGCCGGGGACTGGACCCGGGAGTCGGTCGAGGAGGCACTCGACGATGAGGCCACGATCGACCCGGACGGATGAGCGGCCTCGATCCCGCCTCGGTTGCTACGCCCGGCACCGCCGAGTTCGTCGACGTCGGCGACGTGACGCTCCACACCGTCGTCGCGGGCCCTGACGGCGGCGAGCCGGTGGTGCTGCTTCACGGCTTTCCCGAGTGTTGGTACGCGTGGCACGGTCTGATCGAGCCGCTCGCGGCGGCGGGCTACCGGGTTCTCGTCCCCGACCAGCGCGGCTACAACCGGAGCGACAAACCCGACCCGGTGTCGGCGTACCGCCTTGACGCGCTCGCCGGCGACATCTCGGGGCTGCTCGATGCCGTCGGCGCGGCCGACGCCCACGTCGTCGGTCACGACTGGGGCGCGCTCGTGGCGTGGTGGCTCGGGCTCCACGACGCCGACCGGGTCCGGACCCTCTCGGCGCTCAATGTCCCGCACCCGACGGCGTTCCGGCGTACCCTCCGCACCGATCCTCGACAGCTCGCCCGGAGCTGGTACGCCATCCTGTTTCAACTGCCGTGGCTCCCGGAGGCACTCGCCCGACGCAACGACTGGCGGGTCGCGGTGGACTCGATGGTGGACACCAGCCGTCCGAACGCGTTCGACGCGACCGACT
>UEZM01000014.1_pt1 | contig 12833 bp, 11 predicted proteins | sample 1903751 | NCBI WGS metagenome assembly UEZM01 (sample SAMEA4776353, study PRJEB27445) | saltern metagenome | biome: Hypersaline environment; feature: solar saltern; material: Pellet | place: Spain | collected 2012-08 | depth 0 m | reverse complement strand
GACATGATTAGGCTCGCGAGGCCGCTGCTGGCTGCCCCGCACCCTTTCAGGGGTCCGAAAAACCGAGGCACAGCTGATTAACCAACAAAAGGTGGAACTCAGGCAGAGTGTGTTGGTTAAGAATAGAGCTTACTCTTCGTTCTTACGCAGCTCTTCTGCCTTCCACTTGAGTCGGCGCAGAATCTGCGTTCGATTCTGGTGGGCGTTCTCGTAGGCAACACACTGCTGGAGGGTCTCCATATCCGGAATCGTCGCGATTCCTGCCTTGATCAGGCGCGTGTTCGATGCTTCAAGCCGCTTCTCTGGCGGGAATTCGTCATTCTCGGCGTCGTCAGCTCTCTCCATGTCGGGCCCCTCAACCCCTTGAGGGCCAACAAAAACGATACTCTCTGAAGCGCCGGCTGGTTTTCCAAAAAAGGTGGCTGCCGAGCGATGATCCTCAGCTGGAATCCCAGACCAGAATTTCCTCCTCCTACGCAACTTCGAATTACTATATCTCGCTACTAGTGGCCATGAGCTCCTTTCATTCGATACAGCAGCTCATCGTTGATGTGTCCCGACGGAACGCCTGGCAGGCGTGTTTGAACGCCTCGCTGAACGTCGGGAACGGGTGGACGGTGTCGATGATGTCGTCGACAGTTAGCCTGAACCTCACAGCCAGCGTGGCTTCCATGATCATGTCGGCGGCACGCGGCCCGACCATGTGGACGCCGACGATCTCGTCAGTCTCGTGGTGTTTGACGACCTGGACGAGGCCATCCGTATTCTCGACGGCCTTCGCTCGCGGGACATCCGCCATCTGGACGGTTCGGCACGAACAGGTACCGTGCTCGTCCATGTACTCCAGTTCGGTCGTCCCGACTGCGGCGACTTCCGGGCTGGTGAACACGACTGCTGGCACTGCGTCGTAGTCGATGCTGACGCCCTCGTCCCCGAAAGCGTTCTTGACGGCGTGATTGCCCTCCTTGGCGGCGACCGTCTCCAGTTCGGGCTCGCCGATCACGTCCCCCGCCGCGTAGATGTCGGAATTGGTCGTCTGGAAATGCTCGTCGACGCGAATCGCGCCATCGGATTCGGTCTCGACGCCGACTGCTTCCAAGCCGATGTCCTCGCTGTTGGGCTGGACGCCGGTCGCGACGAATAACGCCTCTGCGGTGAACGCTCGCTCCTCGCCCTCGATAACAGTCTCCACAGCGACGCCCTTCTGACCAGGGTCAGCACCACTGTCGGTAGCCACATCCTGAACCTGCTGGAAGTCGTTACTGGTCACGACGTCGATTCCCTCCTCATTGAAGGCTCGTTGCATCTCCCGGCCGAGCTGACCTTCCATATCTGAGAGCACGTGACCGGAGCGCTGGAGGATGGTCACGTCGACGCCGACACGGTGGAGGATCTGGCCCCACTCCAGCGCGATGTATCCGCCACCAAGCATCACGATGCTCTCTGGGAGGTCGAGCTCCTCGAGGATGGTCTCGCTCGTGTAGTAGTCGACGCCGTCAAGGCCGTCGATGGGCGGCGCCCACGGTGAACTGCCGGTCGCGACGAGCGCTTTCTCCCCAGTGATGCGCGCGCCCTCGTCGGCGCCGTCGACGACCTCGATAGTCGTGTCGCCGACCAGCTGGCCGTAGCCCTCGTAAATGTCGGTCTCGAAGTGTTCTGCGACGTCGACGTAGTTCTCCTGCCGGAACCGTTCGACGAGACCGTTGGTCCCGTCGAGTGCGTCGGCCCAGTCGACAGTCGGTTCCTCAGGGTATCGAACGGCGTCGAAGGGATTCTCCGACGCTGCAGCGCCGCTCTCGGCGACGGCGAGCAGATGCTTACTCGGGACACAGCCGACGTTCACGCACGTCCCGCCGATGGGAAGGCCGGTGTTCACCATCGCCGTTGAAAGATCTCGGCGGCTCGCTTCAGTGATCGCGGCGAAGGCTGCGGCGCCACCGCCGAGAATCACGAGACCATAGTCGGACGTCTGGGCCATCTGTGTCTATACTTTACGACGGGAAGTTCTTATACTCCAGAGTCCAAAGCTATAGAGTAGGTTGGAGGCTACGAAGCTATGGCAGATACTACTTCATTAGCGCCCGCGTGCGATGTCGAGGGGACGTGCTACTGTCCGCTCACAGGAGTTATCGACACGTTGAGCCGGAAATACGCGATGCAACTCGTCAGCATCATCGGCGCACACGACTCACTGCGGTTCGCGGAGATCGAGGAGCACCTCCCAACGGCGAGTACCTCGACAATCTCGAAACGCCTCGACGAATTTGAGGAGGCAGGGATCGTCTCACGGACGCAGTATAATGAAATCCCGCCGCGTGTCGAATATGCGTTGACCGACGATGGCGACGAGGTTCGAACGCGACTGGAGCCGTTACTCGAGTGGGCAACTGAAAACAGCTGAGCTAAGACAATTCGCGGTTCAGCTCATCGCGTCCTGGAACCGCTCACGGAGCGCGTCCTCACGTTCCTCGAACTGGTCGACCTTCTCCTGTAGATCGTCGCTGACGCGCTCGATGCTCGCGAGCGCCCGCTCGCCGGCCAGCGACGCCTGCGACCCGTCGTCGACATGGAACCCAGCCCCCTGCGAGAGAGGTCTACCTGTCCGAGCGCAACCGCCGAGCCACGTTGGCGATCCGTCAACGAATACGAACCACCGATGTCTGCGGGTGATACGATAAACAAATCATACAGGACGAGCCTGAGGAAGGGTGGTGGTCGGATACTACCGGATACACCGTCTGATTATAGATGTGACTAACAAATTTCACATCGACCTTCGGACGATATTCTGTTCGATAGATAGCGATAGCCACATAAACGCGACATTCATACGTTACTATGACTAACTGTCTCTTTACAATTCCACTGTTCCTATATTCATAAACTATGTACTGTGATGTCCGCTTGAGTCTGCGTGCTATCCGACTGGGGAAACGGGTCACGTCCGTCGCAAAATGAGCGATAAGTGTTCCTTGTGTGGTCGATCGATTCAGTCATCCGCTTTTGAGGCTCCTGGTGAGCAGGCGTTCTGTTCGAGCGGGTGTCACGACGTGTACACGACACTCGGAGCGACCGGTTCCCATGACGACACCCAAGCCGCATCTGAGAGCGAGAGGATACAGGAAGAGGATGTGCTGCCCGATTCGGACGGTTCGCAGACGTTTCTCCGGATCGACGGGATGTACTCCGCGACGTGTGAAGCGTATCTCGAGTCGCTCGCCGAAACCCAATCGGGAGTCATCTCCGCCGAGGCAAGTTATGTTACCGAGACGATCCGAATCGACCACGATCCGGCTACCGTTTCGAAGGAGACACTGCGTGACGCGTTGAGTACACTCGGGTACACAGCATACCTCCGTGACGACGCCTCGACAGAGGCGGATACAGCCGGCGGAACGACGCGCCGGTCGCGGGAGATGGGTGGCATTCGAAAGCGGCGAGACGATCAACTTCTGGGCATGCGGTACTCCGTTGGCTTCCTTTTCGGCGCGTTCCTGTTGGTCCCGTACGTCGCGATTCTGTATCCCGCGCAACTCGCGTCAATATTCGACTGGCAAGCGCTCGCGATATTCGAGGGCGCGTTCCGGCTGGACAGTCAGGGCGCGTTCGTGTTCCTCCGACTCTACTTCGTGATGACCGGGATCATCCTCGTCTTCACCGGGCTTCCGGTGTTGCGGGGTGCGTACATCAGTCTGAAAATGCGTCGGCCGAACACCGACCTATTGGTCGCGATCACCGCGGTGAGCGCGTATTTGTACAGTACGGCCGCCGTCATCCTCGGACAGAATGATATCTTCTACGACCTCGCGATCGTCGTGACGGCTGCGGTCACCGCGATGGTGTTCTACGAGTCGTCGATCAAACAGCGCGCACTCGACCGGCTCACCGAGCTCACGATATCGCAGGTCGAGCAGGCGCGGACGTACGACTCAGACGGAACCACTCAGGACGTTCGCGTCGAGGACCTCGAGGCGGGTGACGTCGTCCTCGTTCGACAGGGGGAACGCGTGCCGGTCGACGGTGAACTCGTCGAAGACAGCTGTACCGTCGACGAAGCGATCGTGACCGGTGAGTCGCTTCCGGTGGTGAAACGCGCCGGCGACGACGTGATCGGGGGGTCGATCGTCACGGACGGCGCTGCGTTGGTCCGCGTCGGCCCGGACGTGACGAGTAGTATCGACCGGATAACGACCGCCGTCTGGGACTTACAGAGCGCGACGCATGGGGTCCAGCGGCACGCCGATCAACTCGCGTCGTACGCCGTGTTCCTCGTCGTCGGAGCCGCCGTCACGGTCGGCAGCGTCGGGGCGCTCGCATTCGGGATGGCCCCGCCCGACGCTGCCCTGCTCGCGCTGTTGGTCCTCCTCGCCGGCTCGCCGTGGGCGCTCGGACTCGCGACGCCGTTGTCGGTCGCGAAGAGCCTCTCCAGTGCGCTCCGGCGCGGGATCATCATCTTCGACGAAACGGTCTTTGAACGGCTCCGCGACGTCGACATCGTCGTTTTCGATAAGACGGGAACGCTCACGACCGGAGAGATGGAGGTGATCGAAGCGGACGCGCCCCCCGAGTTGCTCGACGCCGTCGCCGAACTCGAACAATGGGCGTCACACCCCGCCGCGAACGCAATTGTGACGGCCTTCGCCGACAAGGACAGGGGCGACGACACGGAGGATCAGTTGGACTCGGCAGACGACGCGGTCGGAACGGAAGGCGTCGGTCAGATACGGGAGTTCACGAACCACCGGTCCGGTATCGAAGGCGTGATCGGCGACACGTCGTATCTCGTTGGGAACCTCGATCTGTTCGCGGAACAGGGGTGGACGGTCGACGACGACATCCGGTCGCGGATCGCCGACGCTCGGGGATTCGGTCAGTTGCCGGTCGTGATCGGTCGTGATGGGGCGGCAGAGGGGCTGATAGTCGTCGGCGACGAGCCGCGGGACGGCTGGGACGACACCGTCTCTCGGCTCGGGGAACGAGGCACGGAGGTCGTCGTCCTGACCGGCGACGACGAGGAGGCGACGGACTTCTTCAAGCGACACGACGCCGTGACGCACGTCTTTGCGACGGTTCCGCCGGAGGGGAAGACGGCGACGATCCGGCGACTCAAATCCGACGGGCAGGTTGCGATGGTCGGTGACGGCACCAACGACGCCCCAGCGCTCGCCGCCGCCGATCTTGGCATCTCGCTGGGCGGCGGGACGGCGTTGGCCGCCGACGCCGCCGACATTGCGATTGTCGATAACGACATCCGCTCCGTCGAAACCGCGTTCGACCTCGCGGGAGCGGCTCGCCGTCGCGTGAAACAGAACAATCTTCTCGCGTTCTCCTACAACGGTATCGCGCTCGCGGCGTTGGCCGTCGGGTTCTTCAATCCGCTGACGGCAGCGGCCGCGGTCATTGCCAGTGGTGGGTTGCTCGCCGTAAACACTCGACGGAAACTCCTCGGGTAGCGAGGTACGGTCGCCGACGGACCTCGGATCCGAATCGCCCTACTGACGTGGAAGAGTGGCCATCTATTATTCGGACGTCGTCGATCCAATCGGTGCGGTCGTCACCCGACTCCGACTCGTTTCTGTTTCTAAAGGACTATTCTTGTCTAGACACTACTACAACCATGGAGTTCGACTTCGTGCGCTCGGTGGTTCCGCTCGCCGTGATCGTCGCCGTCGCAACGGTCGCGCTAACCGCCGTGATGGCACCTTCGACCGTCTTCATGATGGTTCTCCCCTCGATGATCGCGTTCTCGGTGGTCGCGTACTTCTTCGGGATGAAACACGGCGAATTCCGCGGTAGTCCGTAGCGGCCCTGTCCGGCACCGCCCCCAAACTCACAGTGTCACTCCGTCTGAAGCGTCCTCATTCGGTTACCACCCCTGGTTGTCCATACTTCGTTTTCAACAAGTCTCGATGAACGATCAGCAGCCGAGGATCGACGTGGCCGGGATGTTTACTCGGTGACTCCCGCACTGAGCTCAGACGCGTCCTGCCGGACGGGCGTCGGGGAGTCGATCGAATACACGAGCGTTCCGGTGAACAGTGCGATGCTCCCTAACAGGAATATCGAACTGAGCGGCGACGCCGAATCGACGAAGATCCAGTATATCGGCGCCGCGATCGTCGGGCCGGCCGCGATGACAGCGACTTGGGAGACGAGGGGGCCACAACACCCACACGTACACGCACCGACGACCGTCGCCGTCCCGGCCGTGCTCTGTGTCGCTCCCGCCTGCTGATCGAGACGCCACGAGTGAGCGACGGCGGCCGCGTTCAACCCCACGAGGACGCCGAGAAGTCCGAGCACGATGACTACACCGGGAGAGATCGCGATGAAAAACGGAACGTCGGGGAGCAGGATCTCGAGGGTGGGCCATCGCACGATCTGATACAGTACGTTCAGGACCGCCACGGTCGTCTCTTGCGGAGCGCCCTCCTCACTAAAGAAGGATAGGTATCCCGTCGTCGCCATAAAGAAGAGGCTCACCATGGCTCCGACGCTGAATCCGAACCGACGCGCCACCGGGTCCCGAAGGATCGTCGACAGTGCCGTGCCAACGTCGTTCCAGAGAATGTAGCCGACGAGTAGTGGTGTCGCGAGGACGATCCCGTACCCGATCGGGTTGGTGTAGCCGCTGAATCCGGGCAGTAGATACGGGTACAGTATCCAGCCACCGAGCAGCATGCCGAGAGCCATGTACCGGGGACGTGTCGTCCATCGCACGAGTCCAGTGATGAAACTCGCGACCACGACCAACAGGCCGGTTCCGATCGCGAGCGGCTGATACCACGACCGCGGGAACGGCATCGATCCCGCCTGATACGTCGGATCCGGGGCCAGGCCTTCGAAGATGATCGCGCCGGCGATAGCAACACCGATGCCGACCGCAATTCCGTACAGAGCGGTTCTCGGCGAGATCCGCTTGCTTCGCTTGAGGAAGACGAGCGCACCAACTCCGAGGGCACCGATACCAGCGATCGCCAACCCGTGCGATTGTGAGAGTGCTGACGACTCTGCGGCACCGTGAGCGGAAGCCGTCGGGACCAGTGAAAGCAGGCCGATCCCGACCGGAACCAAGACAAACAGACGGATCAACCTCTTGCGAGAGTTTGGTTCGCCACCGTCTGTGTTCTTCTCATAACCTCTCTGTACCATTATCGTCGTTTTGTGACCCGTACACAACAGTCTGTCTCTTGTGCCCATCGCGAGCCCCGCTACCTACTCTCCGGGCCAGCCCTCTCGATTACGCCTCGGAAGTGCCAACTCGACGAGGATGTGTTTGTAGGCTTCCTGTTCAATCCATTTTTTAGAGCTTTCTCTCAGTGTATATATCTCACCTGCGGGTAATGGGACACGTTCTACTATTCCCTTTCAGAAATCTGGTATATTTGGCACTTTCGCGTACAGCCAAAGTATTAAATTAGGGTAGGCTAAATTATGACCCAAATGTCTCCGAGTCCAGTTATCGAAGACACCCTCAAAACGATCTACCATCTCCAGCAGGAAGCGGGTCCACCGGTTGGGACGTCTGCCATTGCCGACCGGCTTGACAAGGCACAAGCAACGGTCACGAGTACGCTCGACCGTCTTGAAGACCAGGAACTGATCACACGCGAACCGTACCAGGGGTGCGAGCTCACTGACAAGGGCCGCACTGTTGCGGTCGAAGTACTTCGGCATCACCGGCTCCTCGAAACCTATCTGGCCGACCACCTCGATTACCCGTGGGAGCAGGTCCACGAGGAAGCCGACAGACTCGAACACCACATCAGCGAGGAGTTCGAACGGCGGCTCGCCGAGACACTCGAGAATCCCCGGCGAGACCCCCACGGCGATCCGATTCCAGGTGAAGATCTAGAGCCACCGAATCAGGACCCCATGACACCCCTGTCAGCCTGTGAGGTCGGCGATCGAGTGGTCATCACTCGCGTTAGCGATCGCAACGAGGATGATCTTGCGTACTTGGCCGATGTCGGGATCACGCCGGGCACAGCTGTTCATATTGTCGATGTCGCCCCGTTCGGCATGATTACTCTGGATGTCGACGGCACTGAGCAAGCCATTCCCGAAGAGGTTGCGACGTCGATCCGCGTGACCTCCCTGAACGACGTCGACGACTCGGTGAGCGTTGACCACCGGGGTGACGCATGACGCCGTTTCTGGAGATCGTCGTAATCGCGGCCATCGCGCAGCTCACCGTCCTGCCGGGCGAGAAGGTCCAGTTCATCATCGCCGGGCTCTCGACCCGGTTCAAACCACTGGTGGTCGTCGCGGCGGCTGGGACAGCGTTCGCGGGCTGGACCGTCCTCGAGATCCTGTTCGGTCAGGCGCTCCAGCAGGCGCTCCCGGGCGTCGTCCTCGACGGGATTACGGCGGCGCTCTTCCTGCTGTTCGCGGTGTTACTCGTCCGGTCAGCCCCTGGTGGGCACAACGTCCCAGTCGAGAGCGGCACTCAGACGGATGGTGGCGTCGTCGGGACACGAATCACGGACATCAACCCGGAGTTCGAAGCGTTCGGCTACTCAATTGGCGGGCAACTGGGCGAGTTCCTCACCATCTTCGCGATGATGGCTGCCGGGGAGTTCGGCGATAAGACCCAGCTTGTCACCATCGGGCTGGCGGCACAGTACGGGGCTAGTGCTGCCATCTGGGCAGGCGAAATGTTGGTCATCATCCCGGTGAGCCTTGCGAATGCGTACTTTTTCCACACGTTCTCACACCGCTTCGACGTCCGGAAGGCCCACTACGCCGGGGCGGCACTGTTTGGGTTCTTCGGGGTGGATACGATTTTAGGGATAGCGACCGGCCCGGAAGCGGTGTTCGGTCACAACAGCCTCTGGGAAGCGATCGTCAGCGCCGCTTCGGATGCGCTCCTCGCAGTCGTGTGACCACTTCTCGCTTGCCGTACTACGGTGGGACTGTTGATTCCTCATCGAAACTCACGGCTGAGACGTATCTCATACGCTGGGATGCCAATCTTCCGGGGCAGGAACGTGCTGTTTGTGGTACGGGAACCGAATCCTATCTATCACTCATCCCTTCTCGGAAAACCAGTCGAGTGCTCTCTCGCGCTCGGTACTGTCGAAATATCGCATCTCGTCGGGCGCGACCGGCCAGATCGGCCGGACGACACGCCACCAGTCGAAGAGCAGCTTCGCCCACCTCGAATTGCCGACTGCTGCGTACCGGTCGATGTCGAAGTCGGGACCGTATCGCAGATCGGGAACGACCCCGTGGAGGTGTGTGAGAAACGTCCTGAAACTCCAGTTTGGAACTTCCTCGTACACGTGGATGTGTTCGTGCTGGTCGCTTTTTTCGACGAGAAGCGAGTACAGTCTCGATAGCCTGCTCTCGTCCCCCGCCCGACGCGAATCGCAACGAGGTTCTCGTTCGTCTCGTCTAACACCTCGAATATTCGATTGGATGCTGCGTGGGACATCGTTAGTGAGAGTGATTTATCGTCCCGACGAGGCTGGTTTCGTTGTCAGTAGGTTCGCCAAGCTCGATGTCGAAGCCGACGAAGTTGATGACGGCCACGAACGCCAACCGTCGCCTACTCCGCTCTGTACTTCGACGCTGGCCACCACTGTCGTCGTCGTGCTCGTGCGTATGGGTGACATCGTATCGAATGATGAAGGATGGTTAGCTGTCGGGCACCGTGTCTCTATCGTCAATCGCAGGACGGATCCGCGAGAGTCGCATCGCGTTTCCGGTCACCGCGGTCGTCATGCCGGCATCCCCGGCGAGGACAGCGAGCCAGATCGGAACGTACCCGAAGGGGACCGCGAGCGCCAGTCCGGCCTTCACTCCGAGGCTCGCCCAGATGTTCTGTCGGATGACGCCGTTCGCGTCGTTCGCGAGTTCGTAGAGGTACGGGAGCTTCGCGAGGTCGTCGCCCATCAGAGCGATGTCGGCCGTCTCTAACGCGGTGTCCGTCCCGGCCGCACCCATTGCGACCCCCACCGTCGCCGTCGCGAGCGCCGGGGCGTCGTTGATGCCGTCACCGACCATTGCGACGCCGTCGAACTCGTCGACGAGTTCCTCAATCGCGGTTACCTTGTCCTCCGGAAGGAGTTCTGCGTGGTACTCGTCGACGCCGACCTGATCGGCGATCGCGCGGGCGGTCCGCTCGTTGTCACCCGTCAGCATCACCGTTCGGGCAACACCGAGCTGCTTCAATCGCGCCACCGTTCGCTTCGCTTCCGGCCGAATCTCGTCGGCAACCGCGATGACGCCTTCGAGTTCGTCTTCGGTCCCAACGAGAACGACGGTCTTGCCTTCTGCTTGGAGTTCGGGAACGGTCTCTTCGAGGAGATCGAGACAATTGTTCCGGTCACACAGCTGCCGGGCTGTCTGCGTCACGACACCCCCCTCGGTCGTCGCGTGAACGTGTGACAGGTCGAACTCTAACTCTTCAAACAGCCCCGGTTTACCGGCGAAGTGGGGAGTCCCGTCAAGATTGGCGCGAACACCCTTTCCGGTGATGCTCTCGAAGTCATCGACCTCGCGCTCGTCGACCCCTGCGCTACCGGCTTCCGCGACGATCGCCTCACCGATGGGGTGTTCACTCCGTTGTTCGAGTCCCCGTGCACACCGGAGCACGTCCTCCTCCGAGTTCCCGTTTAGGGGAACGACGTCCGTGACGGTGAGTTCGCCTTTCGTGAGCGTTCCCGTCTTGTCGAACGCGACGACGTCAACGGCGCCCATCGCTTCGAGGTGATTGCCGCCCTTGATCAGAACCCCGTTCTTCGCGGCGCTGGTGATTCCCGACACCACTGAGACAGGTGTCGAGATGACGAACGCACAGGGACAGGCCAACACCAGCAGCGTCAGCCCGTAGACGACGGCCGTAGACCAGGTCGTACCGAGGACGTACGGGCTTGCCACTGTCGTCAGGACTGCGAAGGCGACGACGACTGGCGTGTAGTACGCAGAGAAGCGCTCGACGAACTGTTCGCGTTCGGTCTTGTTCGACTGCGCGTCTTCGACCATCTCCACGATGCGGGAGAGCGTGTTCTCACCGGCCGCGGAGGTGACCTCCACCTCGAGATACCCTTCTTCGTTGATGGTGCCGGCGTACACTTCGTCGCCCGCCGTCTTGTCGACAGGAACGCTTTCACCCGTGATCGGTGCCTGATTGACTGCGCTTTCACCGTCGACGACGGCTCCGTCCATCGGGATTTTCTCCCCCGGCTTGACGACGACGATGTCTCCTACGGCGACCTCGTCGACGGGGATCGTCTCCGTGCCACCATCACGTTTGACGGTCGCTTCGTCCGGCGAAAGATCCATTAGCTCGCGGAGGGAGTTCCGGGCGCGATCCATCGAGTACCGCTCCAGCAGTTCCGCGATGCTGAATAGGAACGCGAGGGTGGCGGCCTCGAAGTAGAGTGCCTCACCGAAGACGAGACTCGCAACGAGTGCGCCGAGAATAGCCACCGACATCAGGAAGTCGATATCGAGGTTCAGATTCCGCGCCGAGTAGTAGCCGTTGCGAAGGATCTCTTGGCCACCGGTGGCCACTGCAATCAGGAACAATACGTCGGCAACCAGTAGCTCCGTACCGAGGAGACCTGCGATCTGTATATTCTGGCCGGTCAGGAAGAACTCGAAGAGTAAGCCGAGGGCGACGAATCCCCCGCTCACCCACGTCTTGAGTGCGCGCGAACTGGTCCAGATACTCTCACGTTCTCCGCCCGCTTTGTGATCTCCTGATTTGTCGGTTCTCGTCTCTGTGACCCCGTACCCTGCACTTTCGATCGCCTTAATGACATCAGCTTCCTTCACTCGCGATGACTCAAACGTGACGACGACGGTTCCGGTCGTCGGCCGGGTTTCATACGTCGTGACTCCCGTTTTCTTCAGTGCGTTTTCGATCTTCCCGGCACACGAGGCACAATCCATCTCCGGAACGGTGAGTTTGATCGATGTCTCGCTCTCGTCTTCGACTGTATACCCTGCCTTTTCGACCCGCTCGGCTATTGCAGTAGCGCTCGTTCGCTCGTGGTCGTAGGAGACGGTCAGGGTTCCCGTCGTTGCCTGTGGATTTAGGTCGTTGATTCCGTCTAGCCGCTTGACGCTATTCTCAACTTTCCCCGCACACGAGGGACAGTCCATCTCAGGCACTGCGAACCGTGTAACGGTCCCCTGTTCCCGTGATAGCGAGGACTCATCGATGTCATTCGTGTGTTGTTTGGTGTCATGACTGTGCTGCGATCCCGGTTCATGATTATGTGTTTGACTCGGTGGTCCACCTTGGTCTGTCTGTGAATCATCGTCGGATGGGGTCATTATGCCCCACTAACTGCTACAGTCTTATTAAATCAACTGCGAAAAAAGGGGTATATTTTAATAAGAATTATTAATGAAAGAGAATAGATTTAACATTATTTTAATCCGATTATTTTAATTGTAACACCGAAAACGTATGTTAGTACATACACATGTACTTAATCCAGTTTGCTCATGTAGGGTTTCAAATAGAGGGTTTGTCATGATACTCGCGTCGATTTTCCCGCCGTCGATTGTGAGCGATCCCCCGCTTGTAGCCCTCCACCTCGCGAGGGGCGAGACAAACAGAACAGCCGACTACCTCATCATCGCAGCGTCAGGCCATCGCCTCTTGGAACCGCTCACGCAGCGCGTCCTCGCGTTCTTCGAACTGCTCGACTTTCTCCTGTAGGTCGTCGCTGACGCGCTCGATGCTCGCCAGCGCTCGTTCGCCGGCCAGCGACGCCTGTGACCCGTCGTCACCGTCCGTCTCTAGCTGCTGCTCGTACGCCTGCTCGACGCGCTCGATCGTGCCTTCCGGATTGAACAGGATGTCGTTGGCGATG
>UEZM01000013.1_pt1 | contig 13055 bp, 10 predicted proteins | sample 1903751 | NCBI WGS metagenome assembly UEZM01 (sample SAMEA4776353, study PRJEB27445) | saltern metagenome | biome: Hypersaline environment; feature: solar saltern; material: Pellet | place: Spain | collected 2012-08 | depth 0 m | reverse complement strand
GTACCCCTGGACGGCAACGGTTGCGCCCGCCAGGTCGCGCCCCAGGTAGTCGAACGCCTCCCGCGCGGCGAACATCGTAGAGCGGCCCGTGGCTTTGACCCGCCCTTCGCTACCGCCCGCGGAGACCGCTTTTCCGGTGATGACGCCCGGCGAAACGGTGTTTTCGAGCGTTTCGTAGGTGTCTTTGAACCAGTTCATCTCGCGCTGGCCGGTGTTGACGTCGGGCGCGGGCACGTCGCGGTCCGGGCCGACGATCGGCCGGAGCTCCGTCGCGAACGATCGGGTGAGTCGCTCGACTTCCGACGCCGAGAGTTCGCGGGGGTCGACAACGATCCCACCTTTCCCGCCGCCGTAGGGGATGTCGACGACCGCACACTTGTAGGCCATCCACCCCGACAACGCCTTCACCTCGTCCCGGGAGACGCCCGGATGATACCTGATGCCGCCTTTGTACGGACCGCGGTCGCCGTTGAACTGCGCCCGAAACGCCCGGAACCGGCCGAGCGAACCGTCGTCCATTTCCACAGTCAGATTCGACTCCAAAATCCGTTCGGGGTGCTTCAACCGTTCAATCACGCCGTCGTCGACATCAAGATACGCCGCCGCGTCGTCGATCTGCTCCTGCAGGCTCTCGAACGGATTGACCTCGGACATACGCTTACGGTTTGCATGTAATGGGGTAAAGTCCTGATGGGACCACACTGTCTGCACCTGGTTCGGTAATCCTGTAGTCGTGCTACCGTGCGTGCCCGAATAACTAAATTACTAAATAGTTTCTACACAAAATATATATTTAAATGAGAAACGCTCTAAGAGACGATTACAACTGTTTAGTATAATCTCTCCGACCGGGTTGTCCGGAGCGTTCAAAATAAACCTACACTAGTTTTTTCACTTCTGTATTTTCATACGGAAAACACAGGTCTCCGGGCAGACTGATATCCGTATGAACGGGAAGTCATGTGACCAGCGAGGGGATCGCCAGCCACGCGTAGATCCGAATAAAGGGGTACTCTCCGGTCGGTTGTCGGTTCCCCGGAACACAGCAGAGCCGATCCCGGCCGCCATCACATGGCCGGTAACGTGTGCTGCCCGTGTACTCCTGCAGATGTCTGTTATGCCTGTCGAGCTACAGGAACGCCGTTCAGTAGATACCAAATGTACGTTTGTTAGCAACTCCGCCAACGCGGGGAGTTCCGGACACGTCCCTCGACGTGATGTCCGTTCGCTCCGGACGGCCCTCACTCCCGCTGGCAGTCGCACCCGCGTCCGTCGAGGAACTCCGTGATTGCGTACTGTTTCCCACAGGACTCACACAGCACCTGGACGTCGAGGAGGACCTCGAACCCCTCTGCCCGGATCCGGCCGGTCTGTGCGAGCTTTTCGATCCGTTCTTCGGTCACCGAGAGCGTCCGAGTCATCAGCCGTTGGATGCTTTCGAGATCCTTCTCGACTTTCTCCTCGTCGGAGAGCCGGTGGTACTCGGCGTCCCGGTACTCGGTCAGATACGACCGGATGGCCTGATAGCTGACAAAGTCGGATTCGAGGCTGTCGACGTCGATCCCGTTGGACTCGAGCCGGGTGCGGGCGTCAGTCCGGACGCCGGTGCTCACGTCGTCGTCGGTTAGGTTCCGGTACGTCGTCGAGACGTCGCTGTCCAGTGCGCTCATCCCGGCGTCGATGAGCGCCCGCTCGACGAGGCGTTCGTTGAAGTAGTCGGCAAGGTCACGGAGGCTGGTCCGCTCGACCCCATCGCCGGTCCACCGGACCTCCAACTCCTCGCCGAGCCCGTCGAGGCCGTACTCGGAGAGCAGCCGCGCGACCTTGCTCGACGGTCGGTTGTCCGTCGTGTCTGTCATTGTTAATGCTTCTCCGATCAGCGGCAAAAACCTATTGACGATCAGATCGAACGGACCCGGGTGAACTCGTCGTCGAGAGCCTGTGCGTCCTCCGGTAGGAGCGCGACGACGAGGAAGTCGGCGTAGTCCGCGAAATACTCCACCAGGGCGGCGATCCGGTTCGAGTCGATCGCTTCCAACGAGTCGAGTAACATAAACGGCACCGTCTCGTGGAGGTCGTGGACGAGGTAGCCCGCCAGCGCGAAGATCAACCCGGTGACCTCCCGCTCGCTCTCCGAAAGGTGATCGATGGTGTCCTCGTAGGCGGTCCCGTTGTCGGTGGTCCGCACAATGTGGAGCTCGAACCGGGTTTGTCCGTCGTCGGCCGCGGGCACTTCGATCCGTTCGATCCAGATCCGCTCGATGTTTCCGTACCCCAACAGGTCGAGAATCGACTCCATATGCCCGTTGAACGAATCGACCGCCTCGGCCTCGATCTGGTCGATCTTCGTCCGCTGGTCGGTGAGTTGATCGACCAGTTCCGACCGGGTTGCGCGGAGTTCCTCGGCGCGTTCGACCTCGGCTTCGATCTCCTCGATCGCTTCGGTGACGCTATCGAGATCTGTCTCCAGGCTGTCGATCTCGAATTCGAGTTGGTTTGCCTCTTTGTGCAGCGAGAGGATCTCGTCGAAGTCCGCCGACTCCAAACTGTCGACCTTGGCTTCGAGCCCCTCGACGTCGTCGGTCAGCGACTCGCGGTTTGCCTTCAGCGCGTCGATCCGGTCGTTCCGGCGGTCAAGCTCCGTATTGATCTCGTCGAGTTTTGCCTCCACCGTCTCACGGCGCTTCTGTTCGCGTTCAACCTCCCGTTTTTCGGCTTTCCGGTCGTCAAGTTTGGTCTTGACCGTGTTCAACGCCTCGACTTTCTCCGACCGAAGGGACTTCAGCCGGTCGATAGTGGACTCGATCTGGGCCCGCTCCACCGACGAGCCGCACGTCCAACAGACCACAGTCCCGGCGTCGGGCCCGATCAGCCCGTCAGTGACGGCCTCGCCGTGGGGGCCGGACCCCTCCTCGTCGCCCTGCAGCAGTTCGTAATCCTCGGCATCGAGCCGATCCTCGTTGTACTGGATCAGGCTCCGGAGCTCGTTGATCTCGGTGTTCAACTCCTGGCGTTCGGTTCGGAGCCGGTCGATGTCGGCCTCCAGATCGTGGTGGTCGTCCATGGACGTTTCCGGGAGGTCCGCCAGGTCAGCCTCCAGCTCCGCCCGCTCGTCTTTCAACGAGGCGACGCTCTCGTCCTGCCGTTCGATCTTGCGCCGGATCGACTCGAGCTCCGACCGCGTCTCACGGAGTTCCTGGAGCCGTGATTCCAACTCCGCCTGTTCCTTCCGACCCTCCTCGACGTTACGGCTGCTGTCGTCAATCTCGTCTTCGAGCGCTGCGAGGTGGTCGCGTTTCTGCTCGATCTCCGCTTCAAGGCTGGTCCGCTTTCGCTCTAAGTCGGGCAGATCCCGCTTGCGGGACTCGATCCGCGCCAACTCGTCGTTGATGTCGCCCTTCTCGGATTCGAGCCGACGGATCTCGGTGCGGATCGCATCGACATCTACCGGGCGCATGATGACGTCCCGAAGCGACTCCTCCCGGGCGGCCGCCTGCCGGGCGTCGTTCGTCTCCAGTAGGAACGCAAACAGGTCTGCGACCTCGGGGTCGTCCAAGTACGAGTCGCCCTCGAATGTGACCCCGTCACCTGCGCGTGAGAGCCGCCGCTCGAAGGTCTCTCCGTCGAGACTCAGTTCGACGCTTCCGTCGTCGGCGTCGCCCTTCAGCGAGACGCGTTCGCTTCCCATCGCGCACATGATCGCCCGGAGGAAGGAGGTCCGGTTCGTGGCGTTTTTTCCGGTCAGGACGGTTACGCCCGGGGGAACCTCGACGTCGGTCCGATCGATCCCGCCGATGTTCTCGACTGAGAAGTGAGCGGAATCGGTCACCTGTTCCGATGTGGCCATACGCGCTGGAACACGTTTCATCTACATATAAGTTATGAGTTCGGTGCGACGGCCAGTATCAACTGTCGAACAGGCTCGGCGAATGCGACGTACCGGCGTCCGCGGGGTGAAACGACTATTCGACGGGCATGCCACAGGTAGCGGGAAATAACCCGGATTTGTGTAGTGTTTGGGACCGCCTCGGACCCCCCGCCGGTCGCGCGGTTCCAACCGTGTTTGTAACAATTGTACTTTTGTTAGGAATACGGTCGTCGTCGCGCTCGACGGGTGTCGGATTACAGTTTGTCGCTAGCGGACACCGCACCGCCGGTGTCGCGCTCGGCGCGTTCCTCCAGTTTGTACCGTTTTACCTTCCGCGTCCCGCCGCGCGGGAGCGTCTCGACGAAGAAGATCCGACGCGGGTGGGCGTAGGTGGCGACGTGATCCAGCGTGAACTCCCGGAGTTCCGCTTCGGTGACGTCTGCGTCCGACTCCGTGACGACGTATGCGACCGGTGCCTCCCCCTTGACCTCGTGGGGGGCGGCGACGACGGCGGCTTCCGCGACCGCAGGGTGGTCGTAAAGCGCGTCCTCGACCGTGGCGGGGTAGACGTCCTCGCCGCCGACGACGATGACATCGTCCACCCGGTCGATCATCCAGAGGAACCCGTCCGCGTCGACGCGGGCGATATCCCCCGTGTAGAACCACCCCTCGTCGTCGAACACTTGCTCGTTCGCCTCGGGACGGTTGTGGTACCCCTCGAAGACGTTCGGCCCTTGGACGGCGATCTCGCCGGTCACCGCCGCCTCGTCGTCGAACGGCAGCGAGTCGTCCGGGAACGGGACCAGGTCCTCGTGGGCGACCCGATCCGCCCGGGTGTCGGGGTCGACGAGTTTGAGCCGAACGCCGGGCATCGGCGGGCCCACACACCCCGCACCCTTGCGAACGCCCATCGGGGGCGCGAGCGCGCCGGCGGGCGACGTTTCGGTCATCCCCCACCCCTCGAACATCCGGACGTTCCACCCTCGTTCGACGCTCCGGCGTGTGTCGGCCGCCAAAGGCGCGGCCGCACACATCGCATACCGGAGCGAGGAGAGGTCGTACGCGTCGGGGTCCTGTCGGTACGCCCGGGACATCATGTTGTACAGCGCCGGCACGCCGAACATCAGCGTCAGGTCGTGGTCGTCGACCGCTGTCAACAGCCGGTCGGGCACCGGGTCCTGCCGAAGCACGACCGAGCCGCCAGCGTACAGGACCGGCGTCAGGACGACCTGGAGCCCGAAGATGTGGAAAAGCGGTAGCACACACAACGCCGCCTCGTCGGGACCGAGTGGAAGTGGGCTCCGCACGAACGACTCGTTCGTCGCGAGCAGGTTCCGGTGCGTCGAGCGGACGCCCTTCGGCTTCCCCGTTGTTCCGCTGGTGTAGAGCTGGAGACAGACGTCGTCGAAGCTCCGCTCAACCGTCGCGAACGTGTCAGGGGCCGCCGCAACCGCGTGGTCGTAGTCGAGCTCTCCCGTACCGTCACCGCCCGGTAGGATCGTCAGGTCGATGCCCGCGCGGTCGGCGAGGACTTCGGGTGTCGGCGCGGTGGCGTCCGTTCCCACCGTGTCGTCGGCGATCAGAACGTTGGCGCCGCTGTCCGACAGGACGTACTCCAGGGTGCCGGGGTCCAGCCGGAGGTTCAGCGCCACGGGCACGCCGCCGGCCTTGATAATCCCGAAGTACGACTCGGGGAACTGCAGAGTGTTCGGGAGGTACATCCCGACGCGGTCGCCGGGTGCGACGCCGTGATCGGAAAGCGCTGTAGCGACACTGTTCGCCCGCGCCTCCAACGCCGCAAACGACTGGGTTCGCTCGGGGCCGGTCACCGCCCGACGGTCCCCGTACCGTGCTGCGAGCATCGCCGGTAGGTCGCCGACGTTCCGCAGCGGTTCGCCGTTGTAGTACTCCATACGCCCACTCTTTGTCGAGCGGAATATAAGCGTACCCACCCGACGACGCCGCAGCATCAGGGCAGGTCGAACACCGGGACCCGGAGTATTTTATACAGCGGCGACCTGACACCACGTATGACTTCGGACACAACGCCGGTGATCGTCGCCGCGGCCCGAACGCCGCAGGGGACTCGAGGCGGTGTGCTCTCCGGGCTCCGCAGCGAGGACCTCTCGGTCACGGTTGTCGACGAACTGCTGGCGAGAACCGGCCTCGGATCCGCCGACGTCGACGACCTCTCGTGGGGATGTGCACAACAGACCGGCGAGCAGGGTAACAACCTCGCCCGCGCCGTCACGCTCCTCTCGGAACTCGGCGAGTCAGTGCCGGCGGCCACGATCAACCGGTGGTGTGCGTCGTCTGCGGCGGCTATCACCCGTGCGGCCGACGCCGTCGCCGCCGGACAGCGCGAGTGCGTCGTCGCGGGCGGCGTAGAGAACATGAGCCGGGTCGGAAACCTCGACAACCTCCACAGTATCCACCCCGCACTCGGGGATCGGTACGGGGTCGACCGCATCCGGATGGGCAACACCGCCGAGGCGGTCGCCGAGGCGTACGCAGTGCGTCGGGCGGCACAGGACGAATACGCCCTCCGTAGCCACCGGCGGGCGGCCGAGGCGACCGACGAGGGGCGCTTCGACGACGAGATCGTGCCGGTCGAGACCGACGACGGGACCGTGACCGAAGACGAGGGGATCCGCCGGGAGACGAGCCTCGACGCCCTCGCGGACCTCGCACCGGTATTCGACGACGGCGGAACCGTGACCGCCGGCAACGCCTCACAGATCTCCGACGGGGCCGCGGGCGTTGTCGTTACCAGTCGGGCGTTCGCCGACGACCGCGGCCTGGCGGTGCTGGCGGAAGTCGGCGCCCACGAGGTCGCCGGTGTTGACCCGACGATGATGGGTATCGGGCCGGTTCCCGCGGTTCGCGGGTTGTGTGCGCGGACCGGTCGCGATCCCGGCGACTACGACCTCGTGGAGCTCAACGAGGCGTTTGCCTCCCAGTGTCTTCACTGCCAGCGCGAGTTGGGCTTCGACGACACGAGCTACAACGTCAACGGCGGCGCGATCGCTATCGGCCACCCGCTCGGCGCGTCCGGCGCCCGGTTGCCGGTCACGCTCCTCCACGAGATGCAGCGCCGGGGCGCTGAGTTGGGGCTCGCAACGGAGTGTGTCGGGTTCGGGCAGGGGCAGGCTATCGAGTTCGTTGCCGGGTAACGGCCTCCGGTGGTGTTCATACTCCCGGCTATCGTCGCGTGAAGTACTCCGACATCCCAGCGTCGAATAGCTTCACGTGATATACCCGACAGTATCAGTAGTTCCCGGTGGCGGCGATCGGCGGCGCGTCGTGGGGTCCGTACGGGGCGTCGTCGAGGTACTCCCCCGCGGGCTCGAAGTGGTCAGCCAGCGACGCCGAGACTTCCTTCTGGAGGACAGTAACCGGGGTGTCACCCTGGAGGTAGTCCAGCGCCTGGCCGGCGGCATCGAGGTTGTACTCCGCGGCGCGCTCCCGGCGGGCGGCGTAGAGTTCGATCTCGTTGCGCGCGACGGCGTCGTTTGATTGAAGCGCGACGGCGATCGCGGATGCGGCCTCGTCGGCGTCTGCAATACACGAGTTCATCCCGCGGGCGCCGAACGGCGCGAGCAGATGCGCCGCCTCGCCGGCGAGCAGGACCCGGCGATGATCGTCGACGAACTGGTCGGCCATCACCTGGAGGAACTTGTACGTCGACGTCCACTCGACGTTGTCGGCGTACTCCTCGCCCATGATCCCGCGGACGAACTCCTCCATCGACGTCTCGCTTGCGACCTCCTCGGGGTCGTCGTCGCCGAGACACTGGATGTCGAGTCGCCACCCGCCGGTGAACGGCACGAGCATCACGTTCCGGCCGCCGGCGGCGGGGTCGTCGTAGTGGAACAGCCGCTCGAACGGGATCGGCTCTTCCTCTATGGTGTTGTCGTCGAGCGTACTGACGTCCGCGATAATGAAGGAGTTCTCGGACTGCTCGCCATCGAAGTTGGCGCCGATCTCCTTTCTAACTTGGGAGCCGCCGCCGTCGGAGCCGATGAGGTACGGCGTCTCCCACTCGCGGCCGTCCTCGGTCGTGACGTGGACGCCGTCGGCGGTCGATTCGACGGTGTCGACGCCGGCGTCCCAGTGGATGTCGACGCCGAGGTCGTCGAGGGCGTCGTGCATGTAGTGTTCGGTGATGACCTGCGGAACGCTGCTGAAGTGGGGGAACTCCCCGTCACCGCTTGGGTTGTCGTAGGTCCGCCGGAAGACGGTCTTCCCGCGCCACTTCGTGTGCCGGGTGGGCCACACGAGCCCCTCGTCGACGAGGGTCTGCCCGAGCCCCGGGTAGTTCCGCTCGAGGGTCCGGAGCGTCGACCCGTGGACGTAGATCGCGCGGCTCCCGTCGCGGTCGCGGTCTGCGGACTCCTGTTCCAGGATCGCTGCCGGGACCCCTCGCGCACGCAGTGCGAGGGCGGCTGTCAGTCCGGTCGGTCCCGCGCCCGCGATCAGCACCGGGTGGTCGGTTTCGGTTGCACTCATCGTAATATCTGCTTACACTACAGCCGGCATAATCGTTGTGGCCGCTTCCCGGTGTGGCCAGCCGCCGATCCGGAACCCGCCGTCGGGTAGTCCGCGGTGCCGGTCACTCGAGTCCGAGTTGGACCGCGACCCAGTGGTCCCGCGCAGCGAAGACGAACGCCTCCTCGTCTTCGAATACCGTCGTTTCGGCGACGAACTCGTCCCACTCGCTGTCGCCGACTGTCCCGAGTTCGTTCGCGTCGGCCGCGTCGGCGGGACTCGCCGCCACCATCTCGTCGAAGGAGCCGAAGTCCGTGTTTCCCTGGACGAACGAGTCGTCGAATATCTCCTGCAGTGGGACCTCCTCGTCTCTCCCAATGACGCTGTGGGGGTCGGGGATATCCTCGGCGGTTTCGGCGGCCCTCCTGAGGTCGGTATTGTCTGCCATGACCGTGTTTTCAATCTACTGTGAGTAATTTTTTGCGGTCTGGGTCCGGTCAGTTCCGGCGGTTCCGTACCCCTCCATCGAAGGGTTTCGACGAGTCCGCCCGACCACTCGATATGCGGTACTTCGAGGACGCGTACTATCACTTATAAAATCGGACGAACGAATGATACGTGAACGTCCGACAGTCACGCATGATGAGACAGCGCTCCCCGACCATGTCCGACGCGTCGCTCGCACCCGACATTCCCGTCATTGACGACATCGCCGACCAGATCAACATGCTGGCGCTGAACGCGTCGATCGAGGCCGCCCGCGCCGGCGAGGCCGGCGAGGGGTTCGCGGTGGTCGCCGACGAGGTCGCGGAACTCGCGACGGCGAACCGGGAACAGGCCGAACAGGTGACCGAAATCGGGCACAACGTAGCGGCGCTCGAAGACAGCCTCCACTCCGCCGCCGAAGAGGAGTAGCGCCCCTCGCGTTCGAGAGGATCGAACGGGCCCGGGACCGACCTACTCGTCGTCGGTCGAACTTCCGCACACGAGCACCGGTCGATTAGTGCCGAGGATCACATCCTGCGTGACGCTTCCGAACAGCGCCTTGCCGGTCGGCGACCGTTTCCGACCTCCGACACAGATCTGGTCGACGTCGTACTCCTCGGCGTATCTGAGGACCTCGTCGGCGGCGGAGCCGCTCGCTTCGAGCAGATTAACCTCGACGCCGAGTTCCTCGAGTCGGTCCGAGGCCTCCCTGACGGCCTCCAACTGGTGCACGGAGGCTCCCTCGGGGTTGTCGTCGAACACGTGGAGTATGTGTACCTCTGCGCCGGTGGCTGACTGAGTGATATCCGCGATTGCGTTCGTCTGTGCGCGCGCCTGTCGGAGTTCGTCATCGAGTGCGACTAGTATTCGTACCATACTTGGGCGTCTTTCGGCCATCCACTTATATCTCGGCGGTAGTCCCCACGACCGTCGAGCACGATCAACACTGTTCGATACTGTCGAATACACGGCCAGTTCACGGGCTCTGGACCCCCGAGTCGGGGGCATCCGACCGCTTCGCTCGTCGGTGAGGTCCGGCAACCGGCACCGGGCCGGGATATGCGGGGTGAGTAACACCCGTACGGTTGTTATTCGACGGCGATCGAGTTTCTCTGTTCGGTAGAATCGAACAGACAAGCGCGGTCCGCTTCGGCATTCATACTGTTGGCTATACCGACGTGACGATTTTCGACACCCCGGGGTGTCGAAATCCGTCACGTGACGATAGCCGACAGTATCAGCAGTTGACTCCGGCGGTCCGGAAAACGTACGTGGTAGTCGTCCGTATACCCCCATATGACCGGAAATTCGGCGGCCGGAGGTGGGATCAAGTCCGACGAGACGCTGTTCGACCTTGTCGAACTCCTCCGGGAACTCGACGGTGCGGGGGTCACGGAGTTGGCCGACCGGCTGGGGATCGCAAAGAGTACTGTTCACGGACACTTGACAACGCTTCGAGAACGGGGGTACGTTGTCAAGCAGTCCGGGCAGTACGCGCTCGGACTCCGCTTTTTCGAGTACGGCCAGTACGTCCGAAGCCGCCTCGAGATCGTCCAGTCGGGGACGTTCGCGGTGGACCGACTCGAGGCGGAGACCGGGGAGATGGTGTGGTTACTCTCCTACGAGGACGGGAAGGCGGTCTACGTCTACGGCCGTGGCGGCGACAACGACATCGACATCAACACGATACTCGGAACGCGGATCCATATGCACTACAACTCCGGGGGGAAGGCCATCCTCGCACACCTCCCGGAATCGGAGGTGCTCGACATCGTCGACACTCACGGGCTTCCCTCACGGACGGACCACACCATCACTGACCCGGATCGGTTGCTTGCGGAACTCGAAGCCATCAGGGAACAGGGGTACGCGCTCAACCGCAGCGAGGACCTGGATGGCATCCACGCCGTCGGGGTTCCCCTGCTCGTCGACGGCGAGGTCCAGGGCGCACTGAGTGTGGCCGGCCCCGCCCACCGGATGCCGAAAGAGCGGTGCGAGGGGGAGGTACTCGACCGACTGCGGGCCGCGACCAACGACATCGACCTCACGCTCGCGTACCGGTAGCCGACCGCCCGTGACACACCTGCGGACCCGGGTGACTCCGGTGGTCCTGGATCAAAAGGATTAATTCATATGTTTCCCTGCTACCCGCTAACAGTCCCGTATGAATCTCAAGGACGCGCTCGATCGGACGGTACGGTGTTACCCGGACAAACCCGCCGTCGTCACCGACGACGGACGGTCGCTCACCTACGCGGAACTCGACGGCCGGGCCACGCGGCTGGCGAACGCCCTGGTCGAACGGGTCGGAGCCGACAGGTGTGCGACACTCTCGATCAACACGATTGCGGCGATCGAATCCATGTTCGCCGGGAACAAACGCGGGGTCGCGACCGTCCAGCTGTCGTACCGGGCGACCGTCGAGGAGTTGGCCCGGATGGCTGACACCGCGGAGGCGACTGCGGTTATCTTCGACGACAGGAACGCCGACGAGGCACTGAAACTGCTCAACCGTAACGTCTTCGAGGTCGCGATCCACGCGGGCGACCGGGAGATCACCCACGACGCTGTCGAGTCCTACGAGGCCGTTCTCGACGGCGCCGACCCGGAACTCGACCCGACGCTCCCGACGGACGACGAGTGTGCGGTACTGTACACAAGCGGCACGACGAGCGTTCCGAAGGCCGTCCCCTTCGATCAAGAGCAGTTGTGGTACGGGGCGATCCAGGGGATCATGGAACACGGGATCGACGAGACCGACGTCGCCCTGTGCACCTCGCCGTGGTACCACATGGTCACCACGGACGCGTGGCTCTACCCCCACTTTGTCGCCGGCGCGACAGTCGTGCTCCACTCGGAGTTCAGACCCGAGGAGGCGCTGGAACTGATCGGCGAACACGACGTGACCGGCTTGCTCGGCGTCCCCACACAGCTACAAACGCTCAACGGGATCCAAAAGGAGGCCGACGAACTCTACGACACCGACTCCTTACGCTACGTCCGAACCGGCGGCGCGATCGTCACCGAGGAGCTGATCGAGGAGAGCCACGAGTACCTCTGCGAGCAGGTCTACAACACTTACGGGATGACCGAGGCCGGGGCGGACCTCACCTTTGCACACCCGAGCGCTCAGGAGGACCACCCCGGAACCATCGGGAAGGAGGCGTTTTCCTGGGAGATCAGAGTCGTCGAGTCGCCCGGGCTCTCGAAGGATCCCGACCCCACGGCCACGGTCGACGTCGGCGAGCGCGGCGAGATCATCGCGCGCGGCCCCGGAATGTCGATCGGATATATCGACAACGACGAGGCCGGAAAAAAGAGCTACTTCGACGGGTGGCTTCGGACTCGGGACGTCGCCGAAGTCGACGAGGACGGCTTCCTCTACATCGTCGACCGCGTGGACAACATGATCGTGAGCGGCGGCGAAAACATCTACCCCGCGGCGGTCGAGCGGGTTCTCGGCAACCATCCCGATATCGCGGAAGCGTGCGTGTTCGGGCGCGATGACGAGGAGTGGGGACAGATCGTCACCACGGTGGTGGTCACCGAAGACGGCGCGACGGTGACCGAGGACGCTCTCGACGAGTACTGCCTCCAGCACGACGGGCTGGCGGACTTCAAGCGGCCGCGAGCGTGCGTGATCACCGACGAACCGCTGCCGCGGAGCGACACGGGCACCGTCCTGCGGGAGCAGTTGGTGGCTCAGTATTTCAGCTGATTCGGTCGGTGTCGGTCCGTCGTCCTGTCAGTCCCCCCGCCCACACCGTCACAGCCGGCAGTATCATACTGTCGGCTATCGTCACGTGACGGATTTCGACACCCCGAGGTGTCGAAAATCGTCACGTCGGTATAGCCAACAGTATCAGAACATCACCACGAACAGGCCGATCTGGACCGGCAGGAGCACGAGGAGCGTTGCGATCGTACACGCGCTCGCCATCCGACTCAACTCTACGGAGTCGACCACGCCAAGCCCGAGGATCGCGACGAGGACCGCCGACTGGTACGGGAAGAAGTAGCCGCTCAGTGCAGCAGCCTCGATCATCGCCACCGGGACAAGCGGGACTCCGGCGGTGCTCGCGAACGATACGAACACTGGCGTGACGACACTCGCGACCGCGAGCCCTTCCATCACGAACGTCAGCGCTATCGAGACGAGCGTGACGAAGACCAACACCAGCGGCAGCGATGGGTCCGCGGGGAGATACGACAG
>UEZM01000011.1_pt1 | contig 13223 bp, 12 predicted proteins | sample 1903751 | NCBI WGS metagenome assembly UEZM01 (sample SAMEA4776353, study PRJEB27445) | saltern metagenome | biome: Hypersaline environment; feature: solar saltern; material: Pellet | place: Spain | collected 2012-08 | depth 0 m | reverse complement strand
GGGTCGCGGGGCACACTGTCGTTGCGGGAAAGCCCCGCCCTCAAGGAGTGACCGATCGCCGCAAGGCGGGAGGGAGCGAGTAGGGCGGGGTAGTTTACACGTCGTTTTCGATCGGGACGCCGATCATGTTTCCCCATTCGGTCCACGACCCGTCGTAGTTCCGAACGTGATCGTACCCGAGTAGCTCCGTGAGGACAAACCACGTCACGGACGACCGTTCGCCGATCCGACAGTAGACGATCACCTCGTCGTCGGGGGTGATGCCGTGCGACTCGTAGACAGTGCGGAGCTCGTCCGGCGACTTGAAGCGGCCGTCGGGGCGGACGTTCTCGGCCCAGAACACGTTCACCGCACCGGGGATGTGTCCACCGCGAACGGCCCCCTCGTCGATGCCTGGCGGTTTCACGACCTCGCCGCGAAACTCCTCGGGAAGCCGGACGTCGACGAGGTGCACGTCGGTGTCGAGTGCCTCACGGACGTCGTCACGGTAGGCTCGCACGTCTGGCCTCGTCGGGTGGCCGAGCGTCCTCCCGTAGGCGACAGTTGAGGGGGTAACCGACGCTTTCGAGATCGGGTAGCCGTGTTCGACCCAGTACTCGCGGCCGCCGTCCATAATCCGGACGTCCGGGTGTCCGTAGTGGGTGAGTTGCCAGTACAGGTGGGTCGCAAACCAGTTGGAGTTGTCGCCGTACACGACGACCGTCGTCCCGTCGGTGACCCCGCAGGAGCTCAGGAACGACTCCATCTCGTCGGGGCCCAGGATGTCGTGGGCGTCTTCCGAACGGAGGTCCTCCTGCCAGTCGACGCGGACGGCGCCGGGGACGTGGCCGGTGTCGTAGAACGCGGTGTTGACATCGACTTCGAGCAACCTGGCGTCGGTCCCCTCGCTGTCGAACCAGTCGAGTCTGGTTTCGACCCACTCGGGTCCGACGAGAACGTCCGTTGGATAGTCCGAGCCGGGCGGTTCGTTCGGTTCCGATCGTGTCCGGGAAGCCGGTGGATCGTCGGTGGTCATATCTGTCGGTTCGCAAACCGTTTCGCCAGTTCAGCTGTCGCGCGCCGAAGACGGTACGAGACGGTCGAACGAGGGACTTCGAGTTCCGCGGCGAGCTCGTCGAGGGTTACCTCCCGCGGGGTCTCGAAGTAGCCACGTTCGACGGCCACGGTCAGGACCTCGCGCTGTTCGGCGCGGATGTCGGTCCGCGGCAGGAGGCGGCTGTCCCAGTTGTCGACTTCCGTCAGGTGCTCGAACGAGAACGACAGTCCGTCCCCGAGTTTCGCCGAGAGGGTGTCGTACAGGTATCCGACCTTCGAGTCGTCCTGCAGCAGCACCCGCCACCGGACCGTATCACCCCGCCGCGTCTGTTCGAAGAGCACGCCGCCGTCGACGTACGTCGCCACGATGAACGGGACCGCTTCACAGAAGTCCACGTCGGACACGTAGGTGTAGGCGGCCCGGCGCCGGTGCTCGTCGGTCAGAAGACTCGTCGTTCGGGTGGCGTTGCACTCCCGACCGCTGATCGACTCCCGGTCCACGGACTCGTCGAAGAGCAGGTCGTCGACGGCCGTCAGGGCGTCGGGATCGCCGGTCACCATCTCGAGGGCCCACAGTTCGTCGGGATCGAGACACGAGTAGATCGCCTCCGACCGGAGCGACTCGTGATCTATGAACAGGTCGACGTACTGGTCGGACCCGGGCTCGTACGTTATCTCGAAGCTGAAATCGTACATGTGGGTCTGAACTCGTCTTCCGGGAGCCCTCGCGCGGTCGACCCGAACACCCAGCCACCCGCCGGGTGGACTCTCCGGCCGCCTCGCAGTTCCGCTCCGGTTGGCTCTCGACAACGGGAACGGTATGATTCTGTCGTACTTAGCTCCCTCGTATGACGCTCCCACAGTCGGTCGCGGGAACGCTGGCAGTGCTGCGGAGCCGTCTACTGGTGGCCGCCGTCGTCGCGTTCGGCGCCGGGATCGGCGGGATCGCCTTCGGACTCGCCCACGACGACATCGTCACCGTCCTCGGGGCGTTGCTGTTCGTCCCGAGCGGGCTACTGCTGGTCGGGATCGTCGCCAAGCGGCACGGCATCGGGCCGTTCGCTCCGTCGGGGCGCCGGCCCGACTGACCGGTTTCGGGCGGTTTCTCGCGCGTCTGCACCCCGTCCGGTTCTCCGCTGCGTCCGGCGGTCGGCCTCCGAGCGGACGCGTGGCGGTGGCGGCCACACAGCCGTCGGCCGGTCACGAGGCGCCCCCCATCCGTGTCGTGACGAGTCGATCGACGTTGTAGAGCAGCACCGCGACCGACGCGAGGATCGTCCCGAGGTAGACGACGAGCTGTGGCGGCCCCGACGCGACCCCGCCGAGTGCGGCCCCGACGAACCCGACGACAACCAGCTCCGCCCACGTGGTCAGGACGCGAGAGAGGAGCCGGCTGTCGGCTCGGCGCACGGACGTCGCGGTATCGACGTCGTCGTCGCGCACGTCAGTACGCCTCCTCGGCCGTGATCGGGCCGCTGAACGCGGAGTACAGGACGACGAAGTAGGTCGCGACCAGCGGGAGCAACAGCGCGGCGCCGATCGACATCAGGTTCAACGGGAGCGTCGACACGATCGCCTCCGTAACGGTCAGCCCCGCGGCCGGATCGACAGCGGGGTACATAACGACCGCGACAACCGCCACCAGCCCGTAGGTCAACCCGGCGGCCGACGCGAGCGCCGCGAGGTTCGCGCCCCGCCGGAGCGCGGCGGCGTAGCCGGCCGCGAGCGCGATCGAGGCGACGACCAGCGCGAGCACGGGCACCGACAGCAGTGCGTCAGCCCCGCCCGGGAGGCGGACCGCGAGCGTCCCCAGCGTCGCCACGACGAGGAGGAGGTACGCCGCGACCGCGCCGAGTCCGATCCGGCGGACGGACGCCGGCAGCGCCGACTCGGCTTTCAACCGCAGGAACGCCGCCCCGGAGACGACGGTCAGCGCCGTGACGGTCGCACCGACGACCACGCCGACGAGCGTGAACGACCGGGCGCTCCCGACGAGCCAGTTGCCCGCGAACGCGCCGAGCAGGAACGGCGCGAGGACACTCCCGGCGACGAACGACCGACCCCACCAGCGTTGCCACCGCGCGTCGTGACGCTGTTCGTACATCTCGGGGGCGAGCCCGCGCAGGATGAGCGCGCCGAGGATGCCGAACATGAGCAGGTAGTGCCGGCTGAACAGGCCGGCGTACACCGACGGGAACGCGGCGAACAGCGCGCCACCGAAGACGACGAGCCAGACCTCGTTACCGTCCCAGAACGGCCCGATCGCCGACAGCACCGTCTCCCGCGCCGGTTCGTCGTTGAGCGTCGCGAAGACGGCGCCGGCGCCGAAGTCGAACCCGTCGAGGAACAGGAACGTTCCCAGCAGGGTGAATATCAGGGCGAACCACAGCTCCGCGAGCGGGAGGCCGAAGAGCGGCCCCGCCGCGAGCGACTCGACGCTAATCATCCCCAGCGACCCCCGAGGCGGGCGCGTCGTCGGTGTCCTGACCCCGGGGAACCGACTCCAGGTCGTCTTCGCCCGGCGGCCCCTCGCGGACGATCCGCGCAACGACGTAGGTGTACAGCCCGAGGATCGTCGCGTACACGCCGACGAACCCCACGAGCGTGATCAGCGCCTCCGTCCCGGTGAGGCCGGGCGAGACCCCCGCGCTCGTCTTGAGGATCCCCTGGATCACCCACGGCTGCCTGCCGACTTCGGTGACGACCCAGCCGAGTTCGACCGCGAGTATCCCCAGCAGGCTCGAAGCCATAAGCGCCGTGTGGAGCAGGCCGTCCTCGAACAGCTCGCCGGTGAACCACCGGTAGCCGCCCCAGAACGCCAGCAGGATGAACCAGAATCCCATCCCCACCATCGCCCGGAACGACCAGAAGACGATCGCAACCGGCGGCGCCGACGACTCGAACGAGTTCAGCCCGCGGATCTCGGCGGTGGGATCGCCCCCACTGGCGAGCCACGACGCACCACCGGGGATGCCGATCCCGAACAGTTCCTTGGCGCGTGGGTCGGTGAGTTGGCTCAGGTCGGTGGGGATCGCGAAGATGTACTCGGGGACGTACGCCTCCGTGTCCCAGACGGCCTCCATCGCGGCGAACTTCTGCGGTTGCGTCTCGTAGACGTGGCGTGCGTACAGGTCACCCTGAAGCACCTGGAGCGGCGCCGTGATCAGCAGTGCCACGATCGCGATCTTGAGAGTCTTCTCCCAGAACGCGACGTTCTCGACGGGGTACTCCCAGACGTGGTGCCGGTAGACGTAGTACGCGGCGACGCCGGCCATGAACAGCGCCACCGACTCGACGGCGGCGTTCTGCATGTGGACGAACATGTACGGGAACCGTGGGTTGAGGTACGCCGCGATCGGATCGGTGAGGTGGACGATCGTCTGGCCGTTCTCGGTGACGACGTCGTAGCCGCGGGGCGTCTGCATCCACGAGTTCGCGATGAGGATCCACACCGCCGAGAGCCACGTTCCGAGTCCGACAGCGACACTCGAGACGAGGTACAGCCGGTCGGAGACACGTTCACGCCCGAAGACGAAGATCCCGAGGAAGGTGGCTTCGAGCATGAACGCCATCATTCCCTCGACGGCCAGCGGGCCGCCGAAGAGTTCGCCCGCAGCCGTCGCGAACGCCGCGAAGTTCGTCCCGAACTCGAACTCGAGGACGATCCCCGTGACGGTACCGACCACGAACGAGATGGCGAAGATCTTGGTCCAGAACCGACGTAGCTGTTCGTACACCGGGTCGCCGCCCCGAACGTCCCGCCACGTGAAGTAGATCAGGAAGGGGGCGAGGCCCATACTCATCACCGGGAAGATGATGTGGACCATGGTTGTCAACGCGAACTGGAGCCGGCTTGCGATCACTGGGTCGATCATTGTCTGTCAGCTGGTGGATGTGGGGTCGCCCGGATGTGTTCGATGTGACGGCGTTGCGCCGTCCGGGATTCAGCTACAGCTACCCACTGGGCGATGTTAACCCCCTGTTTGGCGCAGGACAACCCGGTCGGCTGTAACGCCGGACGACGCCGCACACCCTCACTCGGGGCGACTGTCCTGCGCCAACCGGTCGCTTTCGGACGTGAGACCCCTTCGACCGCGTATGGAGACGCGCCACGCGGTCCTCTCGCTCGTCGCGCTCGTGACGTTCGTGATGGCAGTCCGGGCCATCGTCGCCGCACTCAACGGCGAACTCGGGACGGTCGGCCGCCAACTCGCCGTCGGCGGGATCGTCCTCGCGTTCGGTGTCGCCTTGCACAGGAACTGGGAGACTGTCGGGTGAGCCGTCCCGCTGTCGGCTGCGCAGCGACCGAGGCCGTGTGGCCCGACGCCGTGTCTGTCGCGGTCGTAGTTCGACGGACCCCCTCCGCGTTCGTCGACCGGCGGCTCAACCGCCGGACGGGCGAGGGTCGCGGAGTTGGACGAAGGCATCGGCGAGAATCGCTACCAGGACCAGCGTGAACGGGAGGACGACCACGCCGGAGGCGAGTTGCCCGAGCGCCGGCCCGGAGACGGCGGTGAACACGGCTTGGGCGAGCACCGAAACCACGCCTTGTGCGAGGCTGATGGATGGGGCCGTCGTCTCGTCTCCGACGCGGTCGATCCGGCGGCAATCCTGTGAAGAGCGGCACCGAGCGGGGCTCCGCCGTGCCCGCCCGCGGCACGTGGACCTACACGGTACGTGTGTCCCGTTCGGATATCGTACACCGTCGCTGTAGTGCCGTCCCGGGCGTTCGCCACGCCGAGGCCGGGACGAGCGGCCCCGTCGACTCCGAGACGACGCCGGGGGAGAGGTACTGGCGGGAGGCCGAGCACGGCACTACCGATACCGCCGTTGTCCCGCGTTCAACACCCCGCTGCAGGGCGGTCGGGCGATCGAAACGGTGCTGGACCCCCACTGTGTGACTCGATCGCGTCGCACCCTACGCTGCGTGCCGTCATCGGAGACGCGGCGTCGAGATCCAGTAGGATCAGCAGTCTCGAGCGGGAGTTGCTCTCGCGGTGAAAGGCACAGTTCGCAGGACTAGCCATCTACGCTTCCTGTCTCTGTGGTTCCGTTCACTGTGACATCATTGGGCGAATACGATAGGGTATCATCATCATCATCAGAGATCTCCACGCCATCGATAAAGAACGTCCGAGAGGAGCTGTCGAAGTTCGCTTTGGCAGCGTCTGAAGTGAATATTTCTGACCCTTGATCTGCGGTGTCGTTGATCGCGATATTACCGCCTGCATCGAACCTAATCTTACCTTGCGCGTCGGCCTGGATACCCGAGGCTTGTATAGGTCCTCCATCAGCAATCAGCTTCACCTTGCCTTCCGTTGTAATATCGGCGTTGGTGGCGCTGATCTCGTCAACTTTTTCGATCAGCAACTTTCCGTTCCCAGTGATCGTGACATCGTCTAACGTGGCTTCCGTGGCTGCGGGTATTTCGGTAGCACCCTCGGAATCAATCGCCGAACCTGTTATATCAACCGGGCCAGCACTCTCAGCATCCAGTGTCACGCCGTCATTGTTGGTTGTAATATCGGCGTTGGTGGCGCTGATCTCATCGACTTTTTCGATCAGCAATTTTCCGGTCCTAGTGATCGTAACACCGTCTAACGTGGCCTTCGTGGCTGCAGATATTTCGGTGGCACCCTCGGAGTCAACCGTCGATCCTGTTATATCAACCGGGCCAGCACTCTCAGCATCCAGTGTCACGCCGTCATTGTTGGTTGTGATATCGGCGTTGGTCCCGCTGATCTCGTCTGCTGTAACCGATAATTTTCCGGTGTCAGTGATTGTAACATCGTCTAACGTGGCCCTCGTGGCTGCGGGTATTTCGGTAGCACCCTCGGAGTCAATCGTCGATCCTGTTATATCAACCGGGCCAGCACTCTCAGCATCCAGTGTCACGCCGTCATTGTTGGTTGTAATGTCGGCGTTGGTGGCGCTGATCTCGTCGACTTTTTCGATCAGCAACTTTCCGGACCTAGTGATCGTGACATCGTCTAACGTGGCACTCGTGGCTTTTGATATCTTGACCTTTTCCTCGGAATCGATCGTTGACCCAGTGATATCAACCGGACCAGCGTTCTTAGTATTCAACGTCACTCCATCGTTTGTGGTTTCATAATCGACTCTGGATGTGATCCTATCCGCCGTGATCGATATCTTTCCGTCAGACAGTTCACCCCCTCCCACATCCGACGGAATCACGAGGTTAACGTCTTTGTCGAACTTGGACAGTTCACTCTCGGTGTAGGTCGTTTCGCCCGAGTCGTACTCCAGATCGTCGTCCGCATCCGCGTACGCGACAGCCTCGTCCGGGACGCTCCCGACCGAGTCGTCTTCATCCTCGTCGTCCGGCGCGTCGCCTGAGTTCTGCGTCGGGTCCTCAGGAGCCTCCTGCACGCCGACCGTGTCCACAGTCAGGTTGCTGGCGGTCGTCTCGATCTCCAGGCTGTGGACGCCGTCGCCGTTCGCATTTTCCGTGAAGTTGTAGGCGTCGCTCGAAATACCGGACTCGTCCCAGTACTCGTCGTCGCTCAACCGGGTCGGAACGGTGACGTTGAGATCTCCCTCGGGAATCCTGCCGGTGACGCCTTCGGCCGGCCGGAGTTCGAGCGTGACCCGGCTGACCCCACTACGGCGGAACTCGTTCTGCACGGCGACGACACGTACGCTTCCGTCGTCGGCGACGAGTTCCTGGTCTTCGATCACCGCGACACCACCTTCGCCCTCCCGAGCGTCGACGTACAGCACGGAAGCGTCGTACCACATCGACGACCGGTCGAGTTCGTTGTACCCGGGCTGGTACTGAACGAACCGCGTCGGGATCGTGACGTTTTCACTCCCCTTCTCGATCGTGATCGGATACGCCTCCGTCGTCCGTATGGTTCCGGCCGGTGGTGGCGGATTGATCGCGAACATGCGGGTCGGGTAGGTGGTGCCCAACTGAACCGTCCGATACTGTGACTGGTCGGTACTACCGGCTTGCAGAATCCCGGCTCTGAGCTCGACGAGGTCGTTACGTGCCTCCTCGAAGTGTTGGAACTCCACCTCCGAATTCTGTTGTGGCACAGCCTGCGCCTGGTACAGCGAGAGAGTAATGATCAGGAACCCGAATAGGATAACGAACCCGATCACGGGTGCGACAGCACGGTCGTCGTCGATGGCTACTGCGTCAGTTAGCTGGTTGCTCATTGTGGGGCCATCCCGACGTCCAGCGTCCCCTCGGTTGGCGGCCGAAGGTCCGCGGCGCTCGGGGCAACGTACAGGAGGCAGTACGCTACACCAAGATAGTGACGGGAGTACGGATCCGCGGCTTCGATCCGCTGCCAGACTCCAGTTTGAACGGCGATGACAGCAGCCACACTACCGACAAGCAGTGGGGCAACTGCAATCATTCGAAGTGTGGCTTCTGACGGGATCCCGTCGAGACCGAGGCGAAGCTGGAACGGAATCCACGAGCGTCGTTCGATCGAAGGTGACCAGACAACCCGAGCGACTGCGAGACGCGTTAGCTCGTAGACCCCCATCGCAAGACCCGGCAGACCGACCACAAGAGAAAACGTCTGAAGATAGCCCATACACATCTGCAATCTGCCAAATATTTAAATCTTGTACCAGGGACTCATACGGATTATTGTAACGAATTGCCGGTCATCGCCGGAAACAGGGTCGGCGATGACCGGTAATTGACTACAGTAATCCGTATCAGTTCGCGTCAGGCCGGAGGACGGGGTGTTCGAGTCCAGAACCTCTGTCCCAAGACCGAACGCCCCAGTGGTGTATCAAGGGGATCCACCTGTCGTTGGTGGAGCGCAAGCGGACTCCCGAGTGGCTGATCCGACTGGAGGTGTATCCTTGCGAGTGTGTCTCTTCGAGATGCCAACCGGCGTCTCGATGACCTGAGCGTTGATCGCAATCACGTCACTCTCCACGGCTGGGCGTCCAACTCCGCTCTACAGCCCGTTTCGACGGTAACCGCAGACCACCCACTGTCGACGAGCGGCTGCTCCGCACCACCCACGACGATTACCGACCGGACAGTGCCGTCGATCCCGAACCCCGACGAAATCGGCACGCCGAACACGCCGAGTGCCTCGGAGCTCCACCCCGAGGCGGTTCCCGGTCGAAACTGCTTCCGCCGCCGCCGACGCAGACGACGCGATCGTCTGCGAGTGGATTCGATCGAGGATCCCGACTCGACGCCTTCGAGCAGTCTTTCCCGGCGCTACTCGCGACCTCTGTAATGTCTGTATTTTTTTCACGATTTGGTTCGATGGCCGGCGTATGACCGACGACGACGACCTGCGAGCGGAGGTCCGAAGACTCCGTTCGGAGGTCGATGCCCTCCAGCATCGTGTCGGGCGGCTCGAATCGAGATTAGACAGCCAGACGCCGTCCGAAGCGCAGCGACCGGGCGACAGTGACTCCGAACGAACGCACGCTCGGGAGCACCAGCGCAGTGATCCCGGGCCGGCGTCGACACCGCCCCCGGAGACACGGGATGCCGACCGCGTCGCCCACGCGAGTCCTGACGCGGGCGATGCACCCGATGCGGACGACGACCACGGCCGAAACTGGGAGCGGGACATCGGAACCAAGTGGCTGGGTCGTGTCGGCAGCGTCGCGCTCGTCCTCGGGGTCGTCTTCTTCATCCGGGTCGCGATCGAAGCCGGGATTCTCGGCCCGCTCGGCCGGGTCGCCGCGGGGGCCGTCGCTGGAACCGCACTACTCGCCGGCGGACGGTACGCGGCACGCCACCGTGGATACCGGCGGTGGGGACGCATCACCGCCGGCACCGGGCTCGCGATCGCCTTCTTCAGCGTCTACGCGGCCTACGGGTTCGACTCCTACCGCGCTGCGATCGGCACGCCGCTGTGGGCCGTTCTCCTGGCACTGTCCGTCCTCGTCGGAGCCACGGTCGTCGTGTCCGTGTTCGACGGCGATCCGCTGGTGGCGGGCGAGGCGTTCCTGCTGGGGTATGCGACCGCGTATCTCGGCCTCGACGCCGGGAGCTTCGTCGTGACGCCCGCGTACGCACTCCTGCTCACTCTCGGGCTGGTCGTCGTCGCCGGGATCCGGCCGTGGGGCCGGCACGTGACCGCCAGCGTCCCCCTGACGTACGGACTCGTCGTTGCGTGGGTGGCCGATCTCGATCCCGGGTGGGGGGTCGTGGCCGGGGTCACCGCCGTCGCCTTCGTAGTCTACGTCGCGGGGAGCGTCGTACTCGGACGGAACAGCCGGAGTGACGCGTGGAACCGCCGCCTACGACAGGCGCTGACGCCCCTCAACGCCGCGTTCGCAGCACCACTGTTGGAGTGGACCGCTCGGGAGTGGTTCCCGGAGCTGCCGGTCGAGGGGGCCGCCGTCGCGATGATCGCGCTCGCACTCGCCGGGGTCTACGCCGCGACGAGCCACCGGTCCACCGCCCGGGACGACGCGGCCGGGACGGCCGCTGTCGTGCTCTTCGGCGTGAGCGTGGTGCTGGCGGCCGGAACCCTCGGTGCAACTGTGGGACTGCTCGCGATCACGTGTGGTGCGGTCGTAGCCACGCGGTACGGTGCCGGTGACCCGCCGCGGAGGGGTGCCCACCTCGTCGCAGCCGGGACCGTTGGCAAACTCCTCGCCGTCGACGCGAGAGTGTTGTCCGGACTCACCCTCGCGGACCCGCTTGCAACCGTGACCGGGCGACCGGCGGCGTTTCTCCTCGTGATCGCGGCTTGCTACGGCCTCGCGTGGTGGTTCCGGGGTGACTCGCTCACGGTTCCACGCCGGGACGACAGCGTCGGGCTGGCGGTCCCGTATCTCCTGACCGCAACTGCACTCACCGTCGTCGGGCTCGGACTCGAACTGTCAGGGTTCGGGCTGTCGGTCGCGTGGGCGACGTTCGGCGCCGTGCTCTTCGGGGGTGGCCTGCGGAGGGAGACGCGCCTGTTCCGGGTCCAGGGCGTGGCCGTGTTCGGGGTGACGACGGTCAAAGTGTTCCTGTTCGACACCCAGGGGCTCGATACGATCGCTCGGACGATCTCGTTTCTCGTCCTCGGGAGCCTCCTTCTAGGCGCGTCGTACGCGTACGCCCGGTGGCAGGGCGACCGTCCGCTCGACCGCCTCAGGGAGGTCTGAGCACGCGGAGCAGCAGCCTCAGCGCCCTCGAACCGGTCAGACGACCGGAAGAAGCGTCGAGAACGGAACGGTCCAGAACATCGCGTGACTGACCGCGGTCACGACCAGGTTCCCGGTTCGCTCGTACACGAACGCCCAGACACAGCCGAAAGCGGTGATCGAAACTGTTGTATAGATGAGGGGACCGGACGCGAACAGGTACGTCAGCGTGTGCATCGACCCGAACGCGACGCCGCTCACGAGGACCACTCCCGCGGTCCCGAGGTGGGGGCGAAGCCGGCCCTGGACGATGCCTCGATACAGGATCTCCTCGATGGGCGCCGCAAAGAGGTATAGTGCGGGGATCGCGACCGCCCACAACATCGGCCGTTGCAGCAGCAGTTCGGCGGTTCCGACGCTACTGTGGCTGTGGGTTGGAACAGCGATTCCGAACACAGGGAGGATCGTCGTGAGACCGACCGACAGCGCGGCACTGATTCCTGGGAGGACGAGGATCCAGGCGACGTCCTCGACGGTCGGCCGACGGAATTTCAGGTACCGGGACCAGTCGTCGGCAACGAACAGGTAGCCTGCGGCAACCACGGCGAATCCGAGTTGAACGCCGACATCAGCAACCGTGTAGATGTCCGTGTCTGTGATACCCAGTATGCCACCGACTGCGCCGAAGAGTACGACGCCTGCGAACGATACAACGCTACCTCCGATCGCCAGAGCGAACGCCGCAGTTACTGCCCTCACCGCTGCCGTACCCGGGATCACGAGTCCGTGGTCGGAGAGCACGCTCATCCGGAATCACCACCTCCGTCTCCGAGACAAGAGGTTCCACGATACACACCAGCACCACACCTGGGATACTGTTTTGATTCGTTACGCTGCTGAGGGCTCGCACGACTCGCGGGAAGCGAGAACGCGTTGCAGGGAGTGTTCCAAGCCATTCACCCGATCCGTCGGCTGCCGACATCTTGAACGGGTGTGACGTTTTGTCCGTTTTCAGCGTATGATACGCCCGTACAGGTACGTTTCGACGGCTCGTGTACCGTCGTACACGTGGCGTGAGCCCGAAGGGGGCCGCCTGGGTCAGGCTAGTGTAGCTGGGTGGTCTCCACGAGGTCGGAACCCCGCACGCTGACCGACCGTGTGACAATTTAATTGTGTGTTGTCACGTACGTCGCGTATGTCCGACAAGCCGGCGGCATTGCTCACGAAGACACAGCGGAACCGTATGGAAAACGGGTTCCAGTCCGTGGACGGTGCCAAGCGTCGTCGCGATCGGCAGCGAATCCGCAGACGGGTCGCTGCCGGTGTCGACGACTTCGCCCATCTGGTTGAGTACCCGGACGATCAGCTCGAAGCCGCATTCGACTCCTACGACGACGAACACGTCGTTCGAGCCCTTGCGGATATGCGGGTCGTATCCGACCGCGTTCGCCTGCTTCACGGTATCGAGCGCGATGCAGTACTGCGGCGGGCCCGAACCCGAACGCGGACGGCCGAGCGGGGGGAGCGAACCGTCTCCAATCTCGAATTTCGGACGGACCAGGAGACCCGGAGCGCAGTGAGGGCTGAGCTCGAAGCCGAGTACGCACCCGACGACTGGAAACGGCGGTCGGAGCTGGCGCTCAAGATCGGGAGCCTACTGGCGCTTCCCGGCGTGTCGCTGATTCCGGTCCCGTATGGGGTGGTCCCCTTGGCGATCGATGGAGCGCTCGTGTTCGTTGCGCTGTTCTTCGGCGGACCGCTGCTGGCGTTTGGGTTGGGAATCCTCCTGCTCCGGAGCATTCGAGACCAGATCACCCCGGGGCTGCGGGCATTCGGTGCTGACCCCATTGGAACGGTACGGCGGATGTGGAACGAGCTCTGACCCCACCTGCTCTGTCGGTTTGCGGGGTCGCGTATCCGGAGGGCGCGTGTGAACAACCCACCGGACAGGCCTGGTCGCGACCACCACGGCATCGTTGCGTATGAACTCATACGGATTATTGTAACGAATTGCCGGTCATCGCCGGAAACAGGCTCGGCGATGACCGGTAATTGACTACAGTAATCCGTATCAGTCCTTCCCGAAGTGGATCGGC
>UEZM01000010.1_pt1 | contig 14382 bp, 15 predicted proteins | sample 1903751 | NCBI WGS metagenome assembly UEZM01 (sample SAMEA4776353, study PRJEB27445) | saltern metagenome | biome: Hypersaline environment; feature: solar saltern; material: Pellet | place: Spain | collected 2012-08 | depth 0 m | reverse complement strand
GGTCGTCTTCCCGGCGTTCGGGGGTCCGTAGATGCCGATCCGCTTCGGGTCGGCGTCCGAGAACATCCGGTCGACGGCCCGTGAGATGCTGTTTCTGAGGTCTGTGAGCAGTCCCATTCTGGCCTCCCGCGCCTCCCGTTTTGAGGGCGTATGGGCGTACCACATCCCCGTGCTTACTTAAACACTGCGTCAGACGCGGTTCCCGAAGCGACTGCGTCAGGCGTGTTCTCCGGGGTTGTCACCGGCTGACCGGTCCGAGCAGAAGCCATACCGGTACCGGTCCTCGGTTCGGTATCGATCCATACCCAACTGGGCTGGGGCGGTTGCCCGATCCACCCGGTGTGACTGGTAAACTGCCTCGGGGTCAAGCCCCGAGGCTTTCGCGTGGACTCCCGTTCTATGCCTGAGTAGTGGCAGGGGGGTTGTACTCCCCACTCACGTTCAACGTCCCACGATTCAAGCGCACGTCTACGGGTGCGCCTCCGTCGTCTGCACTTTGCCGACGGCGGAGATACTGCAAGCCGACATTCTTCGCTGCGTTGTAGTCGGCGTGATTCTCATAGCTACACTGCTGGCACACAAACTGTTCTCCGTGGCGGTTGTCTGGATGCGTAAACCCACAAGTTGAACACCGATTCGAAGTGTTCCGTGGATCAACCTGTACCACCTCAACACCGTGTTCTTCGGTCTTGTACTCAACGTACTCATACAGACGGCGAAACGCCCAGATGTGTTGCCACGACGCTTCAGGAAGATCCGTCCGAATATGCGTTAAATCTTCGAACACGATGTACGAACAGTCGTTCTCAATTGCCTCTGTGATGAGTTCGTTCGCTACCCTGTGTAGGTATACTTCGAATCTCCCGGTTTCTTTCCGACCGACTGAGTCGATATTCTCGTGGGCGTAGCGCGAACCACACTGTTGCAGATCGGCACGTCGCTTCTCGTATTCGCGCCGCCAGTGGTTGAACTCATCTGCTGACCAGAATGTGCCAGTCGAGGTTACTGCGAGATTGTTTACGCCTAAATCGACGCCGAGGACTGTGCTGTGCTCGGCGGTAGATTCAGGCGTTTTCTCGGCTGTTTCCTTTTGCATTGAGGCATGAAGGTACCAGTCGCCATCGCGGTACTGTAGGTGGCCCATCCGGAACTCAAAGTCCTCGTCAGTCACGTACTTTGTCGGTGGTGTCTCCGAGTTATCGGGGAGAATGTAGTCGCACTCGATCCGGCCGTCGACGGTAGACAGCGATACGTGGTCGCGGTGGAAGGTCGCACTCCGCTTGTCATATACCACGCTGTCTGCCGAAAAGTACGGTTTCGAGGTGTCGTCGCCCCGTTTGAGTCGTTCAACACCACTTTTGACAGCTTCAACAGCGCGGCGAATCCCTTTCTGGACGAGATTCGCGGTGAGATCCGTTTCCGTTTTGAGCTGGTCGTACAGTGCGGTTTCGGCTTTGGCCTTCGAGGTAACGTGGAAGCCGTCGTCGTCACCAGAAACGCGCCGCGTTTCTGGTTGGCAGCCAGATTCCTGCGGAATCTGGCGACGCCCGTGCCAACACCACTCGCTCGCGGTGTTGGCACAGTATTTGAACTGCTCGACAGTCTCTCGGAGGGAGATGTCGGCTCCGTCGGGTATGTCGAGTTTGATAACGGCGGTACGACGGTAGTCCACTGTATTTCACATTAATAGTTGCCGTTACCTATACTCTGGGAGTTGGTCTGCTACTGTATTGTGATTTGAGACATTGGATGTCGGCTTCCTCCACGGGGTCAAGCCCCGTGGCATCCGCCTTGTTCTCTGTGAAGAGGTCGTCAGCAGTGAGTGGTGGGGTCGGTTGCGGGTGGCGAGGCTGGTGGTGAGTGACGTGGTCGGTTGCGGCGAAGGACGGTCTATATCACCCTCCCCCACCCCTTCGTTTCAACTGGAGACGAACGGAGGTGGGCTGTCGGTGCGGCACTAGTGTTATATTCAACCTAAAACATACTAAAATTAAGCAACTCGTATAGATATATAATTACTGAATTGCAGTACGGGTCCTGTTTTAGATAGACTATAATAAAACTACTGGATTACATAGGACCGACGAGACCCCACCCACCCGTCTTCACCGTTCCACCTGAAACAAAGGGGTGGGGGGGCAGGCCGTGTTCCCTGCTTTCCCGACGTCCCGACTTCCGACCCCAGGCGAGGCTCCGGCGGCTCCGCTGCTTGTCGGTTACGAGATCGTGGCTCCCCGGCTACCGTCGTAATCGGGTGATATGACGCTCTTTGGCCGGTGTGTCCCCGGATTCGCCGTTTCGCGTGTAAGCCAGCGACGTCCTAAGGGGGAACTTTTTTATAACGCCTGTTCGTCTGGTTCGACTGCATCAACTGGACGCGTCTCCTCGGGGTATCTCTCGAATCGCCACGTATTCCCCGTTAACGACCGACTTGCCGGAGTGTCTGGCGCGGTTTCCAGTCGAAATCAAGGGGACACAAATGGACGAAGACACACAAACCGACGCCGGCGACGATCGAACGGAGGCCACACGGAGAGAGACGTCTCTCGGATCGGACGCCTGGAGTACCGACGAGGGCAGTGCCGACGGCGACGTCGACGACCCCTCAGCCGATGGCCTCGATGAGGATCAAAAAGATCCGCCGGTCGACTCGGAGGATCCCAGTGACGGGCCGGCAGCCAACGTCGATCTCGACGCGTACAGCGGCGACAGCCAGGCTCCCGCGAACGACACGAGAGCCGACTCCAGTGCGAACACCGAAGCCGATCCCGGCGCTGATACGGGAACCGGATCCGGCACATCTCCCGACGAGGACCCCGACCGTGAGCCGATCACCGCCGATGACATCGACATCGAGGAGACCATCGGCGTCGATATCGACGCTCCAACCGATCCCGGCAGCACCGGGGAGTTGGGACTCGACGAAGTCGTCCTCGAGGGCGATGACGAGGACAGCCAGGGTCTCTTCGACGACCTGCTGTCCGGCGAGCCCATCTTCGAGAACAAGGAGGTCCTCCGGCCCTCCTACACTCCACACGAACTCCCCCACCGCGCCGAGCAGATCAACCAGATGGCGACGATCCTCGTGTCGGCGCTCCGCGGGGACACCCCGTCGAACATCCTGATTTACGGTAAGACCGGAACCGGTAAGACCGCGAGCGCGAAGTTCGTCAGCCAGGAGCTCGAATCGACCTCGAAGAAGTACGACGTCCCCTGCGAGGTCGAGTACATCAACTGCGAGGTCACCGACACCCAGTACCGCGTGCTCGCCCAGCTCGCAAACAAGTTCATCGAGAAGAATCGCGAGGGTATCGGGTCAAAACTCGAGGAGCTGGGCGACCTCCGATCGCGCGCCCGTGATGACGAAACAGTGCTGGCGGACACGGACTTCGACACGGCTAGTGAGGTTGCAGAACGGATCGAGACACTCGAAGCCGACCGCGAGGACATGGACCCGGTGCCGATGACCGGGTGGCCGACCGACCGGGTCTACTCGACGTTCTTCGACGCAGTCGACTACGAGGAGCGGGTCGTGGTGATCATGCTCGACGAGATCGACAAACTCGTGGAGAAATCCGGCGACGACACCCTCTATAACCTCTCGCGGATGAACTCCGAACTGAAAAACTCCCGAATCTCGATCATGGGGATCTCCAACGACCTGAAGTTCACCGACTTTCTCGACCCTCGGGTCAAATCCAGCCTCGGCGAGGAGGAGATCGTCTTCCCGCCGTACGACGCAAACCAACTCCGGGATATCCTCCAGCACCGCGCGAACGTCGCGTTCAAGCCCGACGCGCTCACCGACGACGTGATCCCGCTGTGTGCCGCCTTCGCCGCCCAGGAACACGGCGACGCCCGCCGCGCCCTGGATCTCCTCCGGACCGCGGGCGAACTCGCAGAGCGCGGCCAGGCCGACACCGTCGAGGAGGCTCACGTCCGGAAGGCACAGGACAAGATCGAACTCGACCGCGTGGTGGAGGTCGTCCGAACCCTCCCCACCCAGTCGAAGATCGTGCTCTTTTCGACCATCCTCCTCGAGAAAAACGGCGTCCACAACGTCAACACCGGCGAGGTGTTCAACATCTACAAGCGGCTGTGTGAGGAGATCGACGCCGACATCCTCACCCAGCGCCGGGTCACGGACCTGATCTCCGAACTCGATATGCTCGGGATCGTCAACGCGGTCGTCGTCTCGAAGGGCCGGTACGGCCGCACAAAGGAAATATCGCTTTCGGTCCCGATCGAGGAGACCGAGGCGGTACTGCTCTCGGACTCCCGGCTCGGCGACATCGAAAACGCCCAACCGTTCGTCCAGGCGCGGTTCGACAACTGATTTCCGACCGCACTCGAAAACTCGGACTCACTACCACACCGCTATGTTCGACGAAATAATGGGGAAATTCGAGGGTAGTCCGAGCCAACAGGCGGTTATTCGGCTCCTTCTGGAACGCGGCTTCTCGGTGAACGACGACGGCCGGGTCGTCTCCGGCGGCATCGAGATTCCGAACACCGGGATCGCCCGCGAAATCGACGTCGACCGCCGGGTGGTCGACTCGACGACAACCGCCATCCTCGACGACGACGAACTCAGGCGGATCTTTCAGAACATCTCGTCGATCCCCAGCCTGATGGATCTCGCGCCCGTACTTGACCTCTCGGTGTTGACGATCGAACCCACCGACGCCGGACGCTCCGGGATCGTCGCGGAGGTCACCGGACTGCTCGCCGACCGCGGGATCTCCATCCGCCAGACCGTCACCGAGGACCCCGAATTCACCGACGAGCCGAAACTCTACGTCGTCACCGACGACCCCATGCCGGGATCGCTCCTCAACGAACTCGCGGCTCTCGACTTCGTCCGGCGAATCAGCATCGCGTGATCCATCCGGCTCGACAGCGCGACACGAACCCTTTTGACCGCGCCGGCGGCTACCACTCCCATGACCGACCCACCAACTGATCCCGGCGCCCCGGAGTCGTTCCGGACGGTCGACGGCCCGGGCGAGGCGGCCTTCGAGATCCGCGGGTCGGAGTTCGTCGGATACGTTGCGCCCGCGGCCGACGTCGACGACGCCGAATCGCTCCGCGAGTCGGTGCGCGCGCGACACCCCGATGCGACTCATCACGTCCCCGCGTACCGCGTCCCCGCGGAGGGGGGTGGCGGGAGCGCGGGCGGACCGGGGAGTGCGAACGGACGCGAGGCCGGGTCCGGAACCCCGATGCTCCGGGCGTACCAGTCCGACGACGGCGAGCCCACGGGGTCGGCGGGCAAACCCGCGCTCAACGTCCTGATCCAGCGCGACCTCCGGAACGTCGCAAGCGTCGTGGTCCGGTACTACGGCGGGACCAACCTCGGGGTCGGCGGCCTGGCTCGCGCGTACGCCCGCGGCGTCTCCGACGCGGTCGACGACGCGGGCGTGGTTGAGGCGGTCCCTCACGAGCGGTTCGACGTCACCGTCGCGTACGACGACTCCGGTACTGTCCGGGGGCTGCTCGAAAGCGCCGGTGTCGAGTTCGACGCGGCGTACGAGGCCGACGTCTCGTTTTCGATCCGGGCCCCGGTCGGGGAGGCCGCGGGGCTCCGGGATCGGATCCGCAGCGCCACCAGCGGCCGGGCAACGATCGAGCGGTGATGGTGTCGGGAAAACACGTCCTCCACTCGCCTGTTTCGCACGTTTCGCACCTGATCCGGATCATTGGAGTCGATCACCGCCCATCACCGATCCGTGCGGCTGATGACCGCGAGTTCGTTGCGATAGCCCTCGGACACCCACATTGTGCAACTGCCCAGGCAGTCACTCGGTGACCGACTGAATCGTCCGCTCGAAGCGGGTGATCGCCTCGTCGGATCCGATGATGACGAGTACGTCTCCGGACTGGATCGTCGTGTCCGGCCCGATGTCGCTGACAGTCTCCTCGTCGCGCTCGATCGCGATCACCGTACAACCGGTTCGCTCCCGGATGTTTGCCTCCCTGATCCTCACGCCTGCAAGGCTCGGCACCTCCTTCCGAAGGATGTTGACCTGTTGCTCCGACGACACCACGTCACGATGGTCGAGTAGCTGCGAGGCCGACATCCGGCCGGTCACCCGCGTCAGCGACAGGACGTAGTCGGCCCCGGCGCGGTACGTCTTCGAGACATCGGCCTGTCGTTCGACCCGGGCAAGGATCTGTATGTCCGGTGCCAGATCACGGACCACGAGCGTGACAAACTCGGTCGTGGTGTCGTCCGGCAACGCGAGGACGACGGTATCGGCTTCCTCGACGCCGGCGGTAACGAGCGTCTCCGGATCGGTTGCGTCACCGACCACGTCGGCACCGTCGACGTCGTCCCGATCGATGACCGTGTACGGGAGCCCGGCGTCGTCGAGCTCGGCGGCAACGGACTTGCCGACCTCCCCGTACCCGATAACGACCGTCCGCCCGGTGGTGAACCCACGGACTGATGCCCGTGTCATCCCGGCGAGCCGATCCAACTGGTCGGTCCGCCCGGAGACGAGCAGGATACTCCCATCGACCAACTCCGCGTCGGGCGACGGTGCAGCGATAAACTCGCCGCGGGCCCATATCCCGACAACGTTGGCGCCGGACTTCTCGCCGACGCCACTTTCGGCCAACGTCATCCCCGCAAAACGGCTGCCGCGACGGATCGGGACCTCCGCGAGTTGGAGCCGATCCCCGATTTCGACTGCATCAATCACGCCCGTTCGCCCGGCCGCAGTTATCTTCGAAGCGAGGCTGTTGCCCAACAACGACCGGGGTGTGAGAACGGTGTCGGCCCCCGCCAAGCGGTGGTACCGCTTTGCCGCCGGGCTCTCGACGACACTGATGACGGGGACGTCGTCGGCGACTTCCTTCGCGGTCAAGACGATACTCGTATCGACCTGATCGGACTGGTCGGCAAACAGGGCACGGGCCGAGGGCAGGCGGGCCGCAGTCAGCCCCTCCACCGACTCGGGATCCCCCCGAATCACACGCTCTCCGATATCGTACAACTCGTCGGCCCGCTCGAAGTCGGACTCGACAATAACGTACGGGATGCCGTTGCTCTCGAGTTCCTCGATAAGCGCGTCCGCGCGCGTCGTGTCCGAGCAGATCACGACGTGGCCGGTGAGATCCGTCTCCAACTCCGATGGGGCCGTCGTGGACAGGGTGTTCTCCACGATCGGCCCGATAAACACCGGCAGCGCACCGACAAGCAACGCCATTCCGAGGAGGTCGGCTACGGTAATGAACGCCTGCATCTCCGGGCTCTGCCAGGGGGCGTCCCCGCCGAAACCGGTCGTGGTGAACATTTCGACCGCAAACTGGATCGAATCGAGAAACGTCCGTGGTCGCCCCTCGTAGACTCGCATCCCGAACTGGTATCCGGCTGCGGTCAGGATAATCGCGATAAATAGAACAAACAGGTATCCGAGAGCACGCTGTCTCCAAGTGCGAATAGCCATACGCTGAGTTCCCCGTGAGTAGTACCCGATTGGTACGCTCACTTGTAAAGCTCAGCGTTCCACGTCGAAGTCGGAGCCACGTGTCGACAGCGCCCCTGCGATTTCCGGCCGCGAGAGCCGAAAAACGCCCGTGAGGCGCGTCCTGTGACGTTGTGAACCCGCGTAGCGAGGCTCAAGCCGCTCTTTGGCCCTCCCTCGGATATTTGCGATTGCCACCCGAACCCGACCGTATGGTCGATGTCGACTCCGAGACCCTGTTCAACGCCGCGGCGGCGACGCTCACCACCGCCGCCGTGCTGGTGTTCGTGTTCAACGTCGACCTCGGCGTCTCCCCGGCCACGACGGTCGTGGCCGTGGCGGCGTTCCTGGGCGGTGTCGTTGCGATCACCCAGCGCACCGACGACCGCCAGTTGACGTTTCTCGGGTACGGCGTCGTCGTAATCTCGACGGTTGGCGTCTTCGTCGACGTGGTGAACACCCTCGATCTCGGCAGTGCGGTGACGGTACTCGGGCTGCTCGGGATCGCGGCAGTGCTCTTCGGACTCCGCGCCCGCCTCGACGACGCAAACCGGCTGGTCACAGAGCGGACCGCGACCCGCATCTTCGGCGTTCTCACAGCGGTCGCGGCCGTGATACTCGTCGTCGACGTTGCCACCGGCGGCCTCGCGTACGAACTCCAGCCCGAGCCCCGGGTCGAGATCGACGGCGACACCCGCGGGAACCCCGTCGCGGCCACCGTGACGGTGACGAACCCGACGCCACTCCCCGAGCGGGTCGACACCCCGCAGTACGCCGTCTGCGCCGCCGGCGACTGGAGCGAGTACCGGCCGTCCGGCGACCCCGAGCGCACGGAGCGCCCGCCCGTCAGGGTGAACCTGAACGTCGACGACGGCTACAACGACCACGTACTGGGGTTGTCATCGCGGACGTATCGCGCGTACCTCTTCGTCGACGCGGCCAACGTCACCGGCGAGCGCTTCGCCGTCGAGCGGACGTCTGCGTGCCCCGACGACGACACCGGGGAGCCGTACATCGCGATCTACGAGTCCGAGAGGGACCGCCGGCGCGGGTATGCGGTGTGATCGCCGGCGCAGGTATCCGGCGTGACTGCGCCACCAACCCGCCGGGAGACCGAAACAGTATCAGTCGACGATGATGTCCGCGTCGGTGTCGACCGTCGGCTCCTGGCTTTCGGGCTGCATCTGTACTCGGTACTGTTCGATCCAGTCGGCGAAACACGTGGGGCACAGCCGCTGGCTGTCGACCTCCGAGCGGTCGACTCGGAGCTGGACCGTCCGCGCGAGGGGGTCTTCCGTCGGCGTGCCGCAGCCGTCGCAGGGCTCGGTTCCGGCCATACGGTACCGTGTGTGATCCGTCATCAAAGGTGTTCGTGTCCGCCGGGGCCCATTGAGACCTATATCGTGCCGAACGCCCGGTCCCCGGCGTCGCCCAGCCCGGGGATGATGTACCCGTCGTCGTCGAGATAATCGTCGATGGCGACTGTCAGCAGGTCCGCCTCCGGAAACTCCTCGCCGACACGGAGCAGCCCGTCCGGAGCCGAGACCGCAGACACCACGAACAGGTGCGCGGGCTCAACGTCCGTCGAGCCGAGTACGTGATCGAGGACGGCTGTCATCGTCGATCCGGTCGCGAGCATCGGGTCCGCCACGATCACGGTGTCGTCGGCGGAGATCTCCGGGAGTTTCACGTAGTCGATGGTGATGTCGAACCCGCCGTTGTCGTCCATCCCGGCGTCCTCGTCGCGGCCGGCGGAGATCACCCCCTGTTTCGCCCGGGGGAACGCTTTCAGCAGCCCCTCAACGAACGGCGTCGCCGCCCGGAGAACGTTGATGATGACGACATTGTCCAGCCCGCGGACGCGCTCACCTGTGGTGTCGGTCAGCGGCGTCTCCACGCCGACGTACTCGGTCTCCATCGCGCCGTCGATGATCTCGTACCCGCAGATCCGACCCAGCTTCACCAGCCCCTTCCGGAACGCCACCTGCTCGGTCCCGGCGTCGCGGAGGCGCGAGAGGGTATCTTTCGCCAAGGCGTGGGTGATCAGGTACGCGTCGTCGCGGTCCTCGATGGGCATTGTCACGCCCCCCCGTCGGCGTCCGGGTCGTACTGGTGGACGCCGTCCTCGCCTGGTGACGCCCCGATCGCCAGGACTTCGACCGGCTCGTCGGCGTCGGCGGGGTTGTGCGCCCGATGTGGCGACTCCGGGGTCACGGTGAAAAGCGACTCCGACGGGACAGTGTGTGTCCCCGTCGGCGTTTCAACGGTCAGCGTCCCCGAAAGGACGTAAAACGCCTCCTCCTGCCCGTCGTGGTAGTGGTACTTCAGCGGGAGCTGTTCGCCCGGGTCCGCGCAGTAGCGGTTGATTGCGAGCGTCGACAGGTCGGTCGCCTCGGTCAGTCGACGGAGCTCACACGGTCGGCCCTCGGCCGGATCCACCGCCCGGCTGTCCACGACGTCGTATCCCATACCGAGGTACATTTCGGGTCGGACCAAAAGCCTCCCGGGTACAACCGCCCGGCACTCGACGCCCGGACTCGACCGAGGTACACCTTGTCGTGACTCCAATACGCAGGATAGACCTTTATGCCTCGCCGTCTCAACACACTTCGAGACGATGGAAGAGAGTGTCTCCGGGTTCAAAATTCGGGGCGCGTGGGGCGACGTTGTCGAACACGGCGAACGGATCACGCGGGCGCTCCGCGACGCCGGTGTCGACAGCGACGCCTTCGAGGAGTGGGACGAGTGGCGGCCCAAATCCCACGAACGCCTCCGCGAGGACGTGAGCGAAAAGACCGCCGAACAGGCCAGCGTCGCCGAGGGCGAGGGCGAAAAGGCCGGGAAGGGTCCCGACGAGGACCTCCAGAAAGCCGGCGAGCGCCTCTCGGAGTCCTACGAGTACGTCGAAAACGGCGACAGCGACGAGGCCGTCGAGCGGTGGTCGGAGTCGCTGGGGTACGTCGCCCGCGCCGCCGACTCCGCCGGCCGGCGCGCGCTCCGTCGGGTCGAGAACACGGTCTACCAGCGGGTGATGACCCAGATCGCGCCGTACTACTTCGATAACGAGCTCGTGAGCGCAAACATCCAGAAATCCACCCGCGGGGAGGGCGACGTCGAGTTCGTCTTCGAGGCGAACATCAACGACGACGACCTCAAAGACGAGGTCAGTACCCGCCTCGGCGAATTCGACGACGAGGTGACCCGGTGGCACGTCGACACCGAAAAGCAGACCGAGACCGCGGAGGCCGCAGAAGGTGTCGAGCCCCCGGAATCGGAGGATCGCTCGCGGTCGACGACGAACTGAATCACCCGAATATGCCCACGCCACTCCGGATCGAATCGGGGGAGTTGACCGCGGCGGAGATCATCGACACCCTCCGCGAGGGTCGCCGCGTCGTCGTCGAGGCGGAACTCCTCGGGGGGACGCACGAGGTTGCGCTCCGTCACGACGGGGAGATCTACTACTGTGACACCCCGACGACGCTCCACAAACACGCCGACGCCGAGGGGATGATCGGTTGCATCGAGCGGATGGGATACGCCCGCGAGGAGTGACACCCCGAGTGGGACTGCCGGCGACCGCGGATTTTTGTCGGACGGGTGGTGAGTAGCGGGTATGAACGACACGCCGAAGATGAGCGACCTGCTCGACGCCGAGGATCCGGGATTTCAGCAGGTCCTTTCGTGTGTCTTCGGGATCCAGCGCCACGAGAGTCGGACGTACCTCACGCTGTTGGACCACCCGGGGAGCACTGTCGCGGAACTCGCTGACGTCCTCGACCGCGACCGGAGCAACATCAACCGGTCGCTGACGACGCTGATGGAGAAGGGCCTGGCCGACCGGGAGCGCCGGTTGCTCGACTCCGGCGGGTACATCTACCAGTACACCGGGACCGAACTCCCGGAGGCCAAGACGATGCTCCACGACGCCCTCGAGGAGTGGGTCGAACGGGTCCACCGGAGCATCGACGACTACGGCGGGGAGTCCGGACAGTGACCCCACCCCGACCGGCGTCCGGGGACCTGCGACCGAACCGCCCGGTTTTTCACCGCCGAACGCCAACCACTCGCCAATGAGTCTCGAACTCACCGCGCCCACGCCGGCGTCCCCGGATGTCGCGGAAGACGGCGTCTGGCTTGCCGACATCGAGACGGGCGAGACCTACGCCCCCTTCGACGAGATCCGGTACACCGGCGCGGACGGCAATCTGCTCGAAGTCCGCTACGCTGACCCGCCGACGTTCGAGGACTTCCACGGCGAGGGCCGCGGCGTCTGGCGGTACCACGCCGCGCTCCCGTTCGACGAGGGCGTTTCCCTCCCCGAGGGTGACACACCCCTGCACAAGGCCCCGCGGCTCCGCGAGTCGATCGGGGTGAACGCCCTCCGGGTCAAACACGAGGGGATGAACCCCACCGGGTCGTTCAAGGACCGCGGGATGACTGTCGGCGTCCGAGTCGCCAAGAAACTCGGCGTGGGGCGGCTGGCGTGTGCCTCCACCGGCAACACCTCCGCGGCGCTTGCGGCGTACGGCGCCCGCGGTGGGATGCAGACGCTTGTGCTCCTGCCCGCCGGGAAGGTCGCGGCCGGCAAGGTCGCCCAGGCCGCGCTCCACGACGCCCGGATCCTCGAGGTCGACGGCAACTTCGATTCGTGTCTGGACATCGTCCAGGATCTCGCACAGCGCGGCGAGGTCTACCTCCTCAATTCGCTGAACCCGTTCCGATTGGAGGGCCAGAAGACGATCGGCTTGGAGATCCTCGAGGGGTTCCGCGACGACTACGGCCGCTTTCCCGACCGGATCGTCCTCCCGGTCGGCAACGCGGGCAACACCTCGGCGCTGTACAAGGCGTTCCGCGAACTCGTTCAATCCGGCGCGCTTGACCCCGCGGAGGTCCCGAAACTCACCGGCGTCCAGGCGGCGGGGTCGGCGCCGATGGTCGAGGCGATCGAGCACGGCTGGGCGGACACCGAGCGGTGGGACGACGTCGAAACCATCGCAACCGCGATCCGGATCGGCAACCCCGTCAACGCCCCCAAGGCGCTTCCCGGGATCCGCGGCACCGGCGGCACCGCCGTGGCGGTCGAAGACGACGCGATCACCGAGGCTCAGCGCGACCTCGCAAAGGAGGGCATCGGCGTCGAGCCCGCGTCGGCGGCCTCGGTTGCGGGGCTGAAGAAGCTCCGAAACAAGGGTGTCGTCGGCGGCGACGAGGACGTGGTGTGTCTCACCACCGGCCACCTGCTGAAGGATCCCGAAGCCGCCTACGAGGCGGGGAACAAGCCCGAGCCGGTCCCGAACGATACGGCTGCGGTGCTCGAGCACATCGGCGCGGAGTAGACGCACCGACCCTCCCTACCCTTACCTGCTGGAAATTCCGCCCGACCCCAACCGCTTAATACATTTAATACATATAGTACATCAAGAATGCCTATTGGAGCCGATCGCTTCGAGTCGCTGACCGACGAGGAGGACGGCCCGACGCCGGGAACGAACGCCGACCAAATCCTCTCGTTTCTCGAAGAACACCCCGATACCGCGTTCACCCAGAGCGAGATCGCGGAGGCAACCGGGATCAACACGGGGTCGATCGGGCCGACACTCGTCCGACTCCGCGAGGACGGGCGCGTCGATCACCGAGGGACGTACTGGCGAATCAGCGACCACCTCCGGAGCGTAGACGCAGCGGGAACGCACGCGGACGAGGTCGCAGCGAGCTACGAGGACAGCTCGATGGCGTACGACGAGTGGCAGAAACACGCGGTCGATCCCCGCGACAACCGTGAGTGAGGCGTACCGGAAGGGAGATGTCGTCTGGGCTCCCGATCCGTTCAGGCGCGGGTCGAACCCGCGACTCTGGTTGGTGTTGGCAGCCGAAAATCTCCCATATCCCGGCGAAGAGTACGTGTGTGCGGCCCTCACGACAAGCGACTTGCCGGCGAACCACGAGGTCGGTGACGCGTGGGAAGCGGGTCGCGATCCTGACAAGACGTCGTACTGTTCGCCGTGGGTCGTCGGGACAGTCAAACACCGAGCGATTGCGAACCCGCAAGGCAGGATCTCGGAGCGGTTCACCGAACGGATGGCCGAAGAGTGTCGGGTGTTCTTGCGCGAACGACCCGAATCGTCATAATCAGTTGCTGGCCCGTTCCCCGTCCGCTACTCCCCTTCGTCCCCGTTGAGCGTCAGATACCGCACGTCGATCATCCGGTCGTCGTCGAGGATCGTCTCGGTCACCGAGTCGGGCACGGGGTCGTCGAGGTTGTAGACGGTGAGTGCCTCCCCGCCGGGTTCGTCCCGCCGGGAGTTGAACATCCCCGAGATGTTGATGTCGTGGTCGCCCAGGATCGATCCGATGAAGCCCAACACGCCGGGTTTGTCGGCATTGCGCGCGACCAACATCTTGCCGTGGGGGACCGCATCGACACGGTAGCCGCCGATTCGGACGATCCGGGGGTCACCGCCCGCAAACAGCGTGCCCGAGACCTCCATCGACTCGTCGTCGTTGCCGACGCGGACGGTCACCTGGCTCTGGAAGTCGTCGGACTGGAGGCGTTTGGACTCGGTGACGTCGATCCCGCGGTCCTGGGCGATCTGTGGGGCGTTGACCGCGTTGACCTGCCACTCGAGCGGTTCGAAAACGCCTTTCAGCGCCGACGCGGTCACGAGGTCGACCTCCTCGTCGGCGATGTCGCCCTCGTAGGCCACCTCGATTTCGGAGATCCGACCGTCGAGCAGCTGTGCGGCGATGATGCCCGAGGTCTCCGCCAGCCCGATGTACGGCTGAATCCGCGGGAACGCACTCTCATCAACGGAGGGCGCGTTCAGCGCGTTCATCACCGGTTCGCCCGCAAAGGCCGCATCAACCTGGTCGGCGATGGAGGTCGCGACGTTCTCCTGGGCGGCCTCCGTCG
>UEZM01000009.1_pt1 | contig 14413 bp, 10 predicted proteins | sample 1903751 | NCBI WGS metagenome assembly UEZM01 (sample SAMEA4776353, study PRJEB27445) | saltern metagenome | biome: Hypersaline environment; feature: solar saltern; material: Pellet | place: Spain | collected 2012-08 | depth 0 m | reverse complement strand
GTTCCCCCAACACCCGTGGAGCCGGATCTGTTCGTCTGGAATCTCCGAGATCGCCCGGTTCAGTGCGTCGACGTGGGTCCGAACCCGCTCGCGGAACTCGTCGACGGAGTCGTCTTTGTAGGTGAGCGTGAACCCCGCGAGTAAGTCCGGGGCGTCGATCTGGAGGACCGCACCGGTCTCAGCGATCAGTTCGTACTCGGTCTGTAGCGCGTCGGCGAGACCGAAGACGTATTTCTCGGGGGAGTCGTGATACTCGGTCTCGGTGAACCGGAGGACCGCCCCCGGCGACGGCGCGGTGTGGAACCGTCCGGGAAACTCGACGCCCTCGGCGTCGACCGCGTCGTCGAACCGGGCGAGGTCGCGCTCGAGTGCCTCGCTACCCACGTACTCGATCGGGCCCGTCGCCACCGGGCCACAGATGTTGTCGGTGTCGCCGAGGAGTTCCGTGGCGTACTCGGGGTAGTCGTCGAGGTCGGCGGGCCACGCCCGTTCGACGGTCCCCTCGCCGAACCCCGACAGCCGGTTTGTCACGTCGACCGAGTACGCGATCCGACTCTGCTCGCCGTCGTTCGCGATGTCGAGTCCCGCCGCCGCCTGCCGGCGCACCACCTCGCGGACCGACTCGGCGACCGCCGCCTCGAACGCCGACTCGTCGCGGCCGTCCGGGTCGGTTAGCAGCTCGCGGAGCCGCGCCGACCGGGGGAGACTCCCGACGTGTGTGGTCTGTATCGTTGGCGCTGTCATTGCTGGCTCCCTAACGGCGGGCTCACAAAGGGGTGGCGGACCGGACCGGACGACGGCCGCCACCGAACCCGAAAGCGGTTCGCGGAGCGGCTCGTTCGTAACCGTATTCGACCTCGACACCGGGGGTTCGACACGGATTCGTCCGCAAATATTAATTCGGTGGGTAAATAATTGGGTTCTGTACGTATGTGTCGGGAGATGAAGCGGGAGCCTGCTTGGGTTGCAGCCATCCGGCTCGCGTTACTCGAGGGGCGGGTGGATCCCGACGCCGTCATCCGGGAGGCGAACCTCGTGGCGGGACGGGACCGGACCGTGCGCGACGTGCTCGCCACGATGGCCGACCGCGGGCTCCTGCGGGCGGTGGGCAACGACGCCTACTGCCCCGGCGAGGTACTCCTGGACTCCGACCGGTACAACCTCGATTTCGCGCAGGCCTCCAACGGCGGCGCCCACCGGTGGAAGTCCTCAGGTTGATCTCCCGACCGCGGCGCAGTCCGTCACTCGACATAGCGTAAGCTATGTAAAAACTACGCGTGTACGTGGGGTATGGGCAGACTCACCGACACCAAAGTGTCCCGAAAGAACCTCACAACCGTCCCAAAGTCGGTCCGGAACTTCCTCGACGTCGGCGCCGGCGACCGCGTCGAGTGGCACGTCGAGGACGGCCGGATCATCGTCGACAAGTGTGAGCGGCGGGAGTGACGCCGCCGACCCGGTTTCGTTCCGACCCGCGACCGCTGTCGCCGGTCGTTCCCGGTCGTCTCAGAGCTCACTCGGGGTGTCGACGTCGCGTCGGACCCCGCTGTCCGGCACCGCGACGCACGCGCTCCGATCGCTCTCCAAGAGGATCTCCCGGCCCCCGATATCGCCGTCGACCCGCGTGAGCGCGTCGAAAAAGCGCCGATCGAACAGCACCGGGTTTCCCCGCCGGCCGTCGTGGGCCGCCGCGAGCGCGTCGCCGACTCCGGCCTCGTAGGCGGAGACGAGCGTCCGGACGGTGTCGGGATCGACGAACGGCATGTCCCCGAGTGCGACGACGGCGGCGTCGACGTCCCGATCTGCGACCGCCCCGATGCCGGCCCGGACCGACGTCGACTGCCCCGCGGCGTAGCCGTCGTTCCGTACGAACTCGACGTCGAGGCCGTCGAGGGCGTCGCTCACGCGGTCGGCCTCGTGACCGACCACGACGATTACCGGCGCTACCGACGCGCCGAGCAGGGTTTGCGCGCCGTGGCGCACCAGCGGGTCGCCGTCGACTGTTGCGAGCAGCTTGTTGTCGTCGCCGAACCGCGTACTGGTGCCCGCGGCGAGCAGGACCCCCGCGACTCGCGCGGACGGTTTCGTCGGCGCGTCCGCCCCTCCCGCGTCCGTCTCGAACGGCGGGCTGTAACTCGGCAGATCCGTGTCGGTCATCGCTCGACGACCGGGTACGGGACCACGCGGACCGCCTCGTCGCGGCCGACCGCCGTTTCGGTGAGCACGAACCCGTCGGCCCGGGTCGCGCGGGTGCTCGACGACAGCACGCTGGGGTCGAAGGCCTCGTCGTAGACCGCGAGGTCGGAGTCGACGTGGCCCAGCGGCATCGCAACGTCGGTCGGGTCGTCGTTGTCGTCGTTGTCGTCGTTGTCGTCGTTGCCGTTCTCGAGCGTAACCGGGATGGCGTACGCAAAGCCCGGCGTGGCGATGTCGACGCCGCGGGCCATCCGCGCGGGGACCGTCGACAGCGACGTCTCGCCGGTGAACAGCGGCCGGGCGACAAGCGTGGTCACGGCGTGGGCGCCGACGGGTTTGCCGGGGATCGCGACCGCGACCGCGTCGTGGTCGGGGAGTTCCGCGACCGCGATCGGCTTTCCGGGGCGGAGCCGGACCCGGTGGAACAGCACCTCCCCTAGCGAGTCCAGCGCCCGGATCACGTAGTCCTTGTCGCCGACGCTCGTGCCGCCGGTGGTGACGACCACGTCGTACTCGGCTGCGAGGTCCGCAATCCGCGATTCCACGCGGTCGTAGTCGTCGGGGACACTGCCCTCGTAGGTGGCGTGGTGGCCCCACGACCGGACCAGCCCCGCGAGCATCGGGGAGTCGAGGTCCCGGTGGCGGCCCTCGTGGATTTCCGTGCCCGTCGCGAGCAGCCCCGTCTCGATCGGCTCCCGAACGCGGACAGTGTCGATCCCCAAATCCCCCAGGAGGATGGCGTCTTTCGGACTCAACCGCTCGCCCGCCGCGAACAGGCGTTCGCCCTCGGCGACGTTGCTGCCGCGCTCGTAGACGTAGGTGCCCGGCGCGAGGTCCGTGCCGGTGAGGTGGCCGTCCTCGACTCTGGCCTCCTCGCGTTTGAGCACCGCGTTGGCCGACGGCGGAAGTGGCGCCCCCGTTGCGATCCGTACCGCCTGGCCGGCGTCGACGGCCGGCGGGTCGTCCTCGGGGAAGACATCGGCGTCGGCAACGTCCAAGGGGTAGTCGCGGGTCGCGTCGAAGGCGAACCCGTCCATCGTGGCGTGACTCCGGGCGGGCACGTCCGCCGGCGCGTCGATCGGCGCCGCCAGGGTGCGCCCGGCGATGTCCTCTACTCCTACCTCTATGGTCCCCAACCGTTCCAGCCACCGGCCCCGGAGGCTCCGAACCCGCCCGGCGGCAGCGTCCCACGTCACCATGTCGTCGTGATCGTGCCCGTCAGTCACAGTTTATCGTCTTGTCGTTACATATCATAAGTATGTTTCGGCTTACTAATACTAACATTTATGTAGGTTCTGTCGAATATCTCAGATCGTCGGATAGTGTGCGCATAGTGGACGCACTTAAAAAATAGCGACCATCGGTCGACCAGCCGGACACAACACAGGATACACAGATGGAATTCGAAGGTGAATTCGAGTTAGACGGCGTACCGCCGGAGAAAGCGTGGATCGTCCTCTCGGACCCGATGGCGGTCCGGGACTCGTTGAAGGGGTGTCGGTATATCACACCGATGGACGACGAGTTCAATTTCGACGAGTACGAGGCCGAAGAGGACGTAGAGATGCTCCCGGAAGCGGAGGCCGAAGACGTCGCCGACCGGGCGTTCGTTGCGGGACAGAAATACGCGGCGCTGATGCAGATCGGGGTCGGAAGTGTCAAGCCTCGATTCGAGACGACCGTCACGATCGACGACCGCGACGACGAGACGTTCGAGATGCTGGCGTCGGGCGGCGGCGACGCCTCCGGCAGCAGCTTCAGCATGAACTCCGGAATGCGGATCCACGGCCTCGAAGACGGGGACGGCTCCCGGATCGAGTGGTGGACCGAGGCCGACATTTCCGGCCGGATCGCCCAACTGGGGTCCCGGGTGATCAAGCCGGTGGCCGACAAGATCGTGAACAACTTCTTCAGTAGCATCGAAAAGCAGATGACCGACGTCGACGAGGACACGAAAACCGGCGTCACCGACAGGATCCGCGGAATGCTATGAAAGCAGCCGAATTCGAACACCACGAACCCGAATCCGTGGATAGAGCGGTGAGTCTCATCGAGAGCCTCGACGAACCGACGATCCTCGCGGGCGGCCAGAGCCTGGTCCCGATGCTTCGGTTCCGGCTGGCCCGCCCCGACACGGTCGTCGACATCAACGGCATCGACGACCTCGACTACCTCGAAGAGGACGACGACCACCTCAAGATCGGCGCGCTCGCGCGCCACGTCGACATCGAGGAATCCGATGTCGTGAACGAACACTACGGCAGTTTCGCCGACGCGGCCCCGCTGATCGCCGACCCGCAGATCCGGAACCGCGGGACGTTCGTCGGCGCGGTCGCCCAAGCCGACCCGAAGGGCGACTGGGGCAGCGTCCTGCTCGCCCACGACGGCGAGGTTGTCGTCCAGGGTCCCGACGGCGAGCGCGTCATCCCGATCGACGAGCTGTTTTTGCTCCCGTACGACACCTCCCTCGGCGAGAACGAACTCATCACCGAGGCGCGCGTTCCCACCCCTGTCGAGGGCGAGGGCAGCGCCTACCACAAGCTGAAACGGAAGACCGGCGACTACGCGATGGCGGGCGTCGCCGCCCGGCTGATCCTCGATAGCGAGGGGCGGATCGAGGACGCGGGCATCGGGCTGACCGCGGTCGACATCACCAACGCCCGGGCGGCCGAGGCCGAGGCCCACCTCGAGGGCGAGCGGCCGAGCGCCGAACTCTTCGAGCGGGCGGGCGAACTCGCCGCCGAGGAGTCCAGACCCGAATCGGACGAACACGGCGATGCGGAGTACAAGGAGCGAATGGTCGACGTACTCACCCAGCGCGCGCTCGGCGATGCCGCCGAACGCGCCGGCGTTATCAAACGGAGGGCAACACCGTGACTGACAAACGGGAAATCACACTGACGGTCAACGGCACCGAACACACCATCGAGGTCGAACCGCGCCGGCTGCTCGTCCACGCGATCCGCGAGGATCTGGACATGACGGGCACCCACATCGGCTGCGATACCGGCAACTGCGGGGCCTGTACGGTCCTGCGCGACGGCGAGCCGGTCAAGTCGTGTCTGATGTTCGCGGTCCAAGCCGACGGCGCGGAGATCATGACCGTCGAGGGAATGGAGGACCTGCCCGAAGCGCAGGGCGATCTCCACCCCCTCCAGGAGGGGTTCCGCGAGGAGCACGGCCTCCAGTGCGGCTACTGCACCCCCGGGATGTTGATGGCGGGGAAGGCACTTCTCGACGAGAACCCCGACCCCGACGAAGCGGAGATCCGCGAGGCGATCAGCGGCAACCTCTGTCGGTGTACCGGCTACCAGAACATCGTGAAATCGATCGAGTACGCCGCCGACGAGCTCGAAGAACAGACCGCGGCGGCCGCCGACGGCGGCACTGTGACCGCCGAGGCACGGTTCGACGCAGACACCGACCTGCCGACGGGCGATAGCGACGCAGACGACCTCGCCGCGGACGCGGAGTTCGCTGCCGGGGAGTTCGACTGTGGCGTCGAGAACTGCTGCGGCGGCCCGTCGACAGACGTCGAGCACGTCGAGGGTGCCGACCCGCAGTTCGACGACATCGATCCCGACACCGAAACCGGAGGCGACGACGTATGAGTAGTGAATCAGAAGACGCCGGCGACCCGATGGAGTATCAACACGACAACGACGGCGGTCCAGAGCCGGAGAAACACTGCGGCCACGGCCGCGGCGGGATGGGCGAGGAAGTAACCCGGAAGGAGGACAAACGCTTCATCACCGGCCGCGGGAACTACGTCGACGACATCAAAAAGCCGGGGATGCTTCACTGCGAGATCGTCCGAAGCCCCCACGCCCACGCCCGGATCGAGGACATTGACGGGTCGCGGGCGATGGAACTCGACGGCGTCGTCGCGATCCTGACCGCCGACGACCTGCTCGAGCACGACCTGGCGACGATGCCGACCCTGATGGACGACACCCAGGACGTCCTAGTCAACGACAAGGTGAAGTTCCAGTCCCAGGAGGTCGCTGCGGTGATCGCCGAGGACCGCTACGTCGCAAAGGATGCCGCCGAAAAGGTCGAAGTCGAGTACGACGTCCTCGACCCCGTTGTCGACGCCGAGGAGGCGATGGAGGAGGACGCGCCGCTCATCCGCGACGAACTCGACGACCAGGAGGACAACCACATCTTCGACTGGGACACGGGCGACAAGGAGGCCACCGAGGAAGTCTTCGACGGGGCCGACATTACCGTCGAAGAGCAGATGGAGTACCAGCGGCTCCACCCCGCACCGATCGAGACGTGTGGCGCGGTCGCCGACTGGGACCCCGGGATGGACAAGATGACGGTCCACATGACCTCCCAGGCGCCGCACGCCCACCGGACGCTGTTCTCGCAGGTGTCGGGCATCCCCGAACACAAGGTTCGGATCGTGAGCCCCGACGTCGGCGGCGGGTTCGGGAACAAGGTTCCGATCTACCCCGGCTACGTCGTCGCCGCGGCGGCGTCGTACGTCCTCGAAGAGCCGGTGAAGTGGATCGAAGAGCGCTCGGAGAACATCCAGACCACCGGGTTCGCCCGCGACTACGACATGACGGGCGAGGTCGCCGCCACCGAGGACGGCGTGATCGAGGGCGTGAAAGTCGACGTGCTCGCCAATCACGGCGCGTACAACGCCGCGGCCCAGCCCTCGAAGTTCCCGGCGGGCTTTTTCAACATCTTCACCGGTTCGTACGACATCGAGGCGGCGTACGGGTCGCTGACGGGCGTGTTCACGAACACCGCCCCCGGCGGCGTCGCCTACCGGTGTTCGTTCCGCGTGACTGAGGCAGTCTATCTCATCGAGCGGATGGTGAAGGTGCTCGCCGACGAGTTGGGTATGGACCCCGCCGAGATCCGACGGAAGAACTTCATTCCCTCCGACGCGTTCCCGTACGAGAGCGCAACCGGGTGGAACTACGACTCCGGCGACTACGAGAAGGCGCTGGACAAGGCCCTCGAGATGGCCGACTACGACCACTACCGCGAGGAACAAAAGCGCCGGATCGAGGAGGATGCCGACAAGCTCATCGGCATCGGCATCTCCTCGTTCACCGAGGTCGTCGGCGCCGGTCCCGGCAAGCAGTGTGACATCGCCGGGATCGAGATGTTCGACTCCGCGGAGCTGCGGGTGAACCCCACCGGTAATGCGGTGTTGCGGGTCGGCGTCCAGACCCAGGGCCAGGGCCACGAGACGACGTTCGCCCAGATCGTTGCCGAGGAACTCGGGATGGACGTCGAGTCGATCACCGTCGAGCACGGCGACACCGACACCGAGCCGTACGGGCTCGGGACCTACGGCTCCCGGTCGACGCCCGTCGCGGGCGCTGCCGCGGCCGTGGCCGCCCGGAAAGTCCGGGACAAGGCCAAATCCATCGCCGCCAACGAACTCGAGGCCGCCGAAGAAGACATCGAGTGGAGCCGCGAATCCGGCGAGTTCCACGTTGCGGGCGCGCCGGACCGCTCGATCACGATCACCGAGATCGCCGCGGGCGCCTACATGAACCATCCCGGAAGCGAGGAACCCGGGCTGGAGGCTGTGAACTACTACGATCCGCCGGAGATGACGTATCCGTTCGGGTCGTATATCGTGATCGTCGAGGTCGACCGCGAGACCGGCGAGGTCGACTTCGAGAAGTTCGTCGCGGTCGACGACTGCGGGAACCGCATCAACCCGATGATTATCGAGGGCCAGATCCACGGCGGGCTCGCCCAGGGGATCGGCACCGCGATGATGGAACACGTCACCTACGACGACAACGGCAACGTCACCGGTGGCGACTTCATGAACTACCTGCTGCCGACGGCGAAGGAGATCCCCAACTTCGATACGGGTCACACCGTGACGCCGTCGCCGCACCACCCGATCGGCGCGAAGGGCGTCGGCGAGTCCCCGACCGTGGGGTCGCCGCCGGCGATCGTCAACGCGGTCGTCGACGCGATGTCCCACAACGGCACCTCCCACATCGAGATGCCGATGACGCCCGATACCGTCTGGGAGTCGCTCGAGGAAGCCGACCTCGCGATCGACCCGAGCGCGAACGTCACCTTCGAGTTCGACGACGCGACCGAAGAACCGGCGGACGACTGAGCCGACACCCGGCGGCTCCCACCCGGAGCCGATTTTTCATACGAGATGACACAGAACCATACCGACGGAGACGGAGCAAGCGAGGACCCACCCCAGCGACCCCACGGCGCCGACGGCGACGTCGACAGGCTGGAAGCGGAACTGGCCGACCGCGGCGAGGCGTACGCCCGCGTCACGGTCGTCCGCCGGGAGCCGCCGGTGTCGGCCAACGTCGGCGACCGCGGCGTCGTGACCGCCGACGGCGACCTCCACGGCTGGATCGGCGGGGCGGCGTGTGCACAGACGACTGCGATCAGCGAGTCCACGGTAGCAGTAGAGACCGGCGAACCACGGTTGGTCGGGATCGCGCCCGACCCCGACACGGTCGACCGGCCGGGCCTTGAGGCGTTCCCGATGCACTGCCACAGCGAGGGCGTGTTGGAGCTCTTCATCGAACCGGTGACCCCCACGCCGACGCTTTTGATCGTGGGCAACTCCCCGGTCGCGCGGTCGCTGGCGCGGTTGGCCGGCGAACTCGCTGTCGACGTCACGGTCGTTGACCCCGAGGCCGACGGCGACGCATACAACGCGGTGACGGCGACGGACGTCGACACGATCGTCGACGCGACCGGCCCCGAGCCACTGGTCGTGGTGGCGTCGATGGGACAGTTCGACGCCCGCGGGGTCGCTGCCGGTGTTCGCGCCGACGCGTCATATATCGGACTCGTCGCAAGCGACACTCGGAGCGGGGAGGTGGCCGAGCGGGCCGCCGACCTGCTCGACGAGGAGCTCGAAACGGTCGAATCGGCGATCACAAACCCAGCCGGCGTCGATATCACGGCCCATACCCCGGCGGAGATCGCAACGAGCATCCTCGCGGAAGTCGTCGACGCCCGGTCGAGCGCCGGGCTCGTCGGCGCGTCGGCGGCCGGCTCGGATGGCGCGGGCAACGACACGGACGCCGGCTCGGAGCCGGAATCGACCGATGCAGACGGTGATACCACAGACCTCGCGACCGACCCGGTCTGTGGGATGGACGTCGAGCCCGGAACCGCGCCGACGGTCGATCACGAGGGCACCACCTACCACTTCTGCTGTGAAGGGTGTGCGGACTCGTTCCGTACGGATCCCGGGTCGTACCTGGAGGGGGAGCCAGCCTCGCCATGACCGGCGCGTTCGACTCGCTGACCGAGGCGGAGTTGGAAGACCGGTTCGAGGCGGCCGACTACGTCGCCGACGACCGGACGGTCACAACGGTCAATTTGGCGCTCTCCTTGGGGCGGCCGCTGCTCGTCGAGGGCCCGCCCGGGAGCGGGAAGACCGAACTCGGGAAGGTGCTTGCGGCGTCATTTGACACCGATCTCATCCGGCTGCAGTGCTACGAGGGCCTCACAGCCGAAAACGCGCTCTACGAGTGGAACTACACAAAGCAGTTGCTCGCGGTCCAAGCCGACGAGGGGACCGTCGCCGACGAGCCGACACCCGCGGTTGACGATCCTGACCCCGGAGCCGACAGCCGGGACCGGTCGGTGTTCGGCGAGGAGTACCTCCTCGAACGCCCGCTGCTCCGCGCGCTGACCGCCGGTGGCGACGATCCGCCGGTGCTCCTGATCGACGAGATCGACCGCGCCGACGAGGAGTTCGAGGCGTTCCTCCTGGAACTGCTCTCGGATTTTCAGGTGTCGATCCCGGAGTTCGGGACCGTCCAGGCCGACCAGCCGCCGATTGTCGTGCTGACCTCAAACCGTACACGGGGGCTGTCGGACGCGCTGAAGCGTCGGTGTCTCTACCTCAACGTCGAGCCGCCGGCGTTCCAGACCGAATACGAGATCGTCCGCCGGAAGGTGCCGGAGCTCGACGTCGCGGTCGCCGCGGAGGTGTGTGCGGTCGTCGGGCGGCTCCGCGAGGAGTCGTTCCTGAAACAGCCCGGCGTCTCCGAAACCCTCGATTGGGCTCGCGCGGTGGCACAGCTCCGTACCGACGACGCGGACCGCCCGCTGTCGGCCGACGAAATCGAGCGGACACTGGGATGTCTCCTCAAGGAAGCCGCGGACGTGGGCCGGATCGACACCGAACTGCTCGAAACGCTCGAAGCCGCCGCCGCGGCCGCAGACGAGCGGGTCGAGGCGTGAACGACGATGGCGCGCGATAACCCACAGATCACGCAGTCGGGAGCTTCCCCCGGGTACAAGCCGACCGACACCGGCGACGACGTCCCGGACTTCGGCGCCGCGCGCCAGCACACCCTGGTCGAACTCGTCCGGTTCGCGTCGGATCTCCGGAGCGAGGGCGTGCGGGTTCCGGCGTCGGCGACTCCTGCGCCACGACGGTCGCAGCGCTACCCGCGACTGTCCCCGTCACTACCAGTATCGCGGCTACGACCGCCAATAGTTGGTTGTGTGCCATTGGAATGGAAGATGTGAGGGGAGACGTTCTATGCCGCCGTCTGGTTCAAGTTGGTGATGACCTGGTCTGCCGTCACACCAGTCTGGACGTAGGTCGTAATACTCCGCTGTTCCTCGGTGTAGACGAGGTACCCGCCGTACGGCGTCACCACGGGGTCGTCCTGATCCGGACCAAACGTCGATTCGATGAAGTTCGAGTCGGCGTTTTCGGTCATCAGGAGGGCAGTCTCACTCCGATCAGCCGGCTGACCGTACGTCCCGTAGATGACCTCCCGGTCGGTCGGGGCATTGAATATATCGTACGAGTCACCGAGGCCACGAGCGCCAACGAGGTTGAAGCCGGGTTCGATGGTCTTCGTCCCCGGGCTTCCGGGATCGTCCGGCGTGTCCGCGTACTCGATGACGACCTGCACGTCCTCGTTCGTGGTGCTCGAATTCTGTGTGATGATGAACGCGTCGAGCGAGCTGATTTCCCGGTCCCCGTCGTTCACTATCTCGAACGTGTCGTTTTCAGTACTGTACTCGTAGATCGTCCCGTCGAAGTTGCCGAAGGCGTCCCCGATCGTCTGGTCGGTTGGTCCGGGGAACCCGACTGCGGTGATATCCTGGTCTGCGGGTGCTTCAATATCTTGGGCGAACCGTTTTGTGTCACCCACGTCGTCAACTTCGAGATTCTCTATCGGAGTCGTGAGGAACGGGTCGTAGGCCACTCGGCTCCCGACGTTGGTGTCTGAGGTAGCTTTAGGTCCACGATCACTACCCCAATAATTGAGCTTGGCGATCAAGAGGTCCGTATTCTCGCCAGCATCGAATCTGAACACTTGTCCATCCAGAATGTTATTCGATCGGACAGCATGCCCACCGAGATGTTTATACCCACCAACAATTATCGCATTTTCCGCATTGAAGTATGGGTCATCGCCGGTACCGACTGCTTCTAAGTTGTTAATTTCGTTATTCTGCACAACGAAGTCCGTCGGCCCACCACCATCCATCGCGATACCGTGGGCCGCTGACGACGTCTGCCCACCGATGTTCACAATAGTGTTTCCGTTGATCTCTGAGCTTATCACCTGCTGATTGAACACAATTCCCTTTGCGATGCTGTTGCCAGCATCCGTACTTTCCTGAGTAGCCGCGATGTCTTTGACAGTATTGTTCTCGATAGAAATATCATCTAATTCATTATCAGATACGCCCGAGCTAGCGCTGATACCACTCGCTCTGTACACGTCTCTGACTGTCTTTACGGTATTTTTCCGAATAGTGACATCGCTCACGGCCCCGTCCTCGGAGAGTACCCTAATAGCATAACTTCCGTAGTTGCTGTCCGGGTCCTCCGGACTAGTGACGGTGAACCCTTCCACCGTGACATCGGAGGCAGCCACCTTAATGATCTCCTTATGATCGTCGGTGACAATAGTACCATCCTCCGTCTGATCAACCGCGGTCAGCGTCAGGCCGTCCACGCCAACCGTTACTGACTCCTCGTAGGTGCCAGGTCCGACCGACACAATATCGCCGCTGGAGGCCTCATCAACAGCAGGCTGGATCGCACCGAAGATACTGTCGCCAGTAATATTGCCAGCATCGTCCTTAATCGTCACTACTCGGTCAAAGTCGTTGGCTTGGTTATTCAGGGCGTCGCTGAGGTCCAAACTGCTAGGAAGATCCCTAATATGATATCCAGAGTTGTTCTGGAAGGTGGAGTCAGTAACCGTCACGCTGGTCGGACCACCCCCACTACTGTAGTCAGTGCCGAACTCGCCAACCCGGAGCCCGTTGAATGAGTCCTCAATAGTCACATTATCAATTGTCACGTCATCAAGTGTTGCAGGATTACTAGTGTAGCTGCTACTATCGTCGGATGTGGAGCCACGGGCCTTGACTGCGACAGCAGCCGAGGCCGACGGAGTGCCCGGATCACCTTCCGAGACATTCGCTACCGTTGAGTCACGGATAGTGATATTTGAGTAGTCATCATATTTCAGATTGATGTCAATCCCGTTGTTGTAGCCGTAGGTATCGCTGGTAATACCATCGATCGTAATGTTATCGAAGGTTGCATCGCTCAGCTTCGTGGTGTAGATGCCCTTCTGTTCACTATCGATGATTTCCGTGTCGGAGATGAAGACATCAGTCAACCGTCCAGAGGGGTCACCAGAGTCTTCTTGTGCGAAATAGATAGCTTGTGTGTTGTTGTTGAGACTACTGTCAGTGATAGTTAGTCCGTCAATACTGGAAGTGGTTGCCCCTCGGATGCCCCTCTCGTTATTGCTGAAGTTGACATTATTCAGTTCAAGATCATCCAAGTCCGCACTGTTTCGGATCTCCATACCACGGTTACTGTTCCCAACGCTATCGACATTCTCGAATATTATATTCGAGTGTGTATTTTTCAGCCTGATACCGTTGCTGTAGTCGGTGATTCGAAGATTGCGAACAGTCAGGTTACTTGCATCAACAGTGATGCCGTTACCGCTCCCGCTTGATGATGTATTCAGTACTGTCCCGTTCACTGAGTTCCCAGCACCTATGAGCGTGAGAGGCTTGTCGATGGTGACCTCCTCGTTGTAGGTTCCGGCCTCGATTTCAATAGTATCACCAGAGTTCGCGGCGTCAACTGCGGACTGAACCTGGCCAAACCCAGTCTGCTGATCGACGTTCACGACATCAACATCAGCACCCGTATCTGGTACTAGTATACGGTCACTACCCTCCTCAACCTGAACTACACTAGGTTCAAACGTGTTCACACCGAGGGCCACTTGTAAGTCAAAGTCACCTGACGCTCTGTCGAGAATGTAGTTTTCATCACTAGCCGCGGCGATGAACACATTATTTCTGATATCGATACTGTCGGTATCGTCAACAGACGAGAGAATGATGTGCGTCGCTCGGAAGCTTTCAGTAGATGGTGTCTGATCGTCTAGACCGGAGATCGAGTTACCGCTGATACGGACGTTTTGCGGTGCATTAGCGGCGTTGTCACCTGCGTTCAACGCAATTGCTTGAGTGAACCCGAGATCCTCACCTGGCCGGTCGGTGTTCAGGGTTGAGATGTTGTTGTTGGTGATATCACCCTCTATATTGCCGTTGAAATTGATGCCCTGTGAAGACCGGTTATCGAGGAGATTGGTGACACCATTACCGTCAACGACAACATTCTCGATTAGGCCACCACCGTTGCTCTCTTCGAGAATCTGGATTCCGATGGTCTGGTCACTATTGCCGCCGGTCCCTTGGATAGTGTTGACTGTATTGTTTCGTACTTCGAGTCCGCTTGCGCTGTCGCCGTTTTTAAGACTGCTGACAAGGATGCCACGCGACTGAGTGAATGCACCTGCTGTGCCGACATCTTCGATAGTATTCCTCGCAATCTTCACGTTCGTGGCATTGTCGGTTGCACGAACACCGCGATCGCCTTCGGGATTCCGGATTGTAAGGTCAGAAATTGTTACACTAGGTGACTCGACTGATATGGCAACCGAACTCTGTCCGATGACGGTAGGTTCTACGCTCTCAGCATTTTCAAGCGTCAGGCCTTCGGTACTGATCGTCACCGATTCCTCGTAGGTGCCCGATGCAACCGCAACCGTACTTCCGGAGTCAGCACGGTCAACGGCGTCTTGAATGCTTGTTGAGATTATCCCCTCAATCGAGAAACCGTTAATACTAGCGTCAGTCGCCGTTTCGCTGGCCGCAGCAGCCCTATCGAACTCGTTGT
>UEZM01000008.1_pt1 | contig 14567 bp, 14 predicted proteins | sample 1903751 | NCBI WGS metagenome assembly UEZM01 (sample SAMEA4776353, study PRJEB27445) | saltern metagenome | biome: Hypersaline environment; feature: solar saltern; material: Pellet | place: Spain | collected 2012-08 | depth 0 m | reverse complement strand
CGGGTCGCCCGCGTCACTACCGGCGAGTTGGTCGGGCATCGTCAGAACCACGTCGGTGGTCCCACCGGCCTGGGTCGTAATCTCCAACTGGACCGTCTCACTTGTCGTGAGTCCCTTATCGGATTCAATAGCTGTAGCATCAATCACCACTTCGTAGCGATCTTCATTACTGTTCAGCACACCGTATGAATCATCACTATCGGTTTCTTCAATTGCAGTGAGCTTAAATTCGGAGCTACTAGCAGTAGCATCGCTGCTGTTCGTCAGCGTTGCAACCTCATCGTTGCTAAGATACTTTATCGTAGTATCGTCCATATCAACTGCGCCCGCCCCTGAAGCAAGCCCAACTGTCAGGTTCAGGTACCCAACGCCTTCGCCGCTGGAGTTAACAGTGGCGTGCTCGTTGACCACGTCCAGACGCTCGGTAACTTGGTCAACGCTCTCCTGCCCTGTGTCCTCCGCAGTCGCTTGGAGGAACCCGGCGGTGTTCACCAAGACACCGGCGGCAATTGCTGCGACCAGCACCATCGCGATGAACACGATAAGCGTGCCGATCCCGACCTGTGCACGATTTTCCGAACCGTCGTTGAGTTGTATGAATTCCATCATTATCCTATCTTACAGCGGGACCGGGTCATCGTCTTCCTCGCCCTGAAGCTGGCTCGGCATCGTCAGGACCACATTCGTAGTCCCGCCGCTCCGGGTGGTGAGCTCTAATTCTACTGACTCACTTGTCTCGAGACCGTTCTTGCTTGCCCCCTCAACCTTGGAGGCGTTGATCACAATCTCGAACCGGTCGCTTTCTTCGTCCAGCACGGGATAGGAGTCGCCGTTGTCGTTCTTGTCCTCTACTGTGAATTCATTGTCGGCCAGACTCGAGACATTCTGTTGCGTGACGTCTGTCCCGCCTGCTAGACTCCTATTCTCGTACACGAGATTGGTCGCCGTGGTTTCACTCGTGTACTTTATTGTACTGTTCTGCAGCGCAAGTTCACCCGACCCGGACGACATCCGAACCGCCAACCTCAGTTCATCGATAGTAGCACTGTAGTTCGTAGGGTCGCTATCGTTGACGATGCCGTGTTGACTAATGACATCGAGTCTGTTCGTCACCTGATCGACGCTCTCCTGTCCGGTGTCCTCCGCGGTCGCTTGGAGGAACCCGGCCGTATTCACCAGGACGCCCGCGGCGATCGCCGCCACAAGGACCATCGCGATGAACACGATGAGCGTTCCAATACCGACCTGCCCACGGTCGGCGTCAGTCTTTTCCATCATGTGTAGTGTTGTCTCCAGTCTGGCCCCGGTTCCACACCGGCGGTCAAGACCTTCACTCGCCGGTAATGGCAGCCTATACATAACAGTACGGGGCCGGATATCACTGCTGATATTGGAAAGGGACGGACAGATCACCCGTCATAGTCGCTCTACACCCGGATGCGCGTCGAAACGTATCGGCTCGTGTCGGAACGTGACTTTGCTCAGTAGCGTCGGAACGGAGTCCTGTATGGACTGCTATACGGCCAGCAGAATTGCGTTAGGATACGCGGCGTCCGTCAGAGGGTCTCCTCGCGCACACCACAGGCGAAATCACTCCCGGGAGATCGTCCGCCAGACGTCGTCGAGTTTGTTCCTCACTTCGGGGCGTTCGGTCACCTGGATGTTGAGGTCGTTCTCTTCGAAACTGATAACGACCTCGTTGACCTCGCGGCGGTAGACGTTGGTCCGGCGGTGTTCGTCCGAGAGAACGCGGTCGTGGAGATCAAGCAGTCCGGCCCCGGTGAGTTCCTCGATCCGACGGTAACACGTCGCAATCGGGATATCAAGCATGTCGCTGAACTCCTGTGCGGAGTGTGCCTCGTCGGCGGCGCGCAGGATGTCGGGATTGTACTCGTTCCCGAGGGCCTCGAGTGTTCTATCGGACTCCATAGACAATGCGATATTTCACCCGGAATAACGTCAATGTGGCGGTTATCAGACCCCAGTATCACGAGTGATAGTCCCGAACCCATCGCGACGGACTGACGTGTGAGGTTCCTGCAGATTGTGTCACCAGCCATATTCGATCGATTGCGACGTCTGCGGGCAGGGCGCCGAGACAACCCGCTCGATCCCGGAGTTGTGGCCCCGATGGGCTTAATATCGTTCCGCAGACATCACAACGTATGGCGCCGACAGACCCTCCCGAAGAGACACCACGGACGACGCGCGAGGAGGAGGGTGTCGTCAGGCCCGAAGATCTCGATTACACCGCCTCAGAGCGGGTGGCGGAGCTCTCCGACGACCGGTACGTGGTCGCGACCGACGGGACCCCGCCGTCAGCGGAGGAGGACGCGGACGCCGAGAGCATAGACGACTTGGAGGACCGCGGTGCCCTTGCCCGGCAACAGATGGCGCGGTACGTTTCGGAGAAAGACGACGAGTACGGGTTCGTCCTCACCGCAGCGATCGACGGCGAGGTCGAGCATCTCGAACACAGCTCCGACGACGTCGCCGAGGCCTTTGGCGACTTGGCGCGGTCGTACGCGTCCCAACTCGACGCCGATACCGACCCGGCGGAGGCGCTCGGGATCCTCCTGTTGGCTTCCGAGACCCCGGTGTCGTTCCCGACGAAGTCGCTCGCGCCGGTCCTGAAACGCCACGACCTCTCGCTTGAGGACTCGCTCGAAGACCTCGTGGCAGCGCTCGCCGGCGAGGGATTGCGGATCCCGCCCGAGGAGTGATACGGACGGTTGTGGTCAACTCCCGATCGTCACTGACCCTGTCCAGGGGATGCCCGGTAGTTCGTTACATCCGTCCGTATGAGTCGCCGTCGGCCCCCGATCGGCCGTCCGTATCACGCGTGATAACCGGGGCGGTGCGTTTATACGCTGTTTCTCCGGAAAACGGTGTATGGCACGCTCCGTACTGGTGGTAGATGATTCGGCATTTATGCGGAACCTGCTGAAACAGTTGCTCGAAGACGACCACGAGGTCGTCGGCGAGGCAGAAAACGGTGTTGAGGCGGTTGAACTGTACAACGAACTCGACCCCGACGTGGTCACGATGGACGTCGTGATGCCGATCCGAAACGGGATCGAGGCGACCGCCGAGATCAAAGGCGACAACCCGAACGCCTCGGTCATCATGTGCACCTCGGTTGGGCAGGAAGAGAAGATGCGCGAGGCGGTCGAGGCGGGCGCCGACGGGTACATCACGAAACCGTTCCAGAAGCCAAACGTGCTCGAAGCCATTGACGACGTGGTGGGCGTCGAAGCATGAACCTCGACGTCGAGTCGTTGCGGACGTTCAGCAGCCTCGCCCAATCCGGTGCCGAGGAGGCTGCGGACTCGCTTGCGACACTCACCGGGTTCGACTCGCGCGTTGCGGTCACAAAAGTCGAGATGTCGACCCGCTCGGACGTCGAACGGGAGTTCCGCGAGCGGGATCTTGTGTCTGTCCACATCGGCTTTTCGGGCGCGATCGACGGCCGGACGGTGCTCGCGTTCGACCGGGAGCGCGCGGTCTCGTTGGTCGACGCGCTTGTCCCCGGCGCTTCCGACGACCCCGAAAGCGACCTGGCGACAAGCGGGCTGAAAGAACTGGGCAACATCATGCTCGGGGGCTTCATCGACGGATGGGCGGACTTCCTCGGCGAGGGGATCGACATCACCACCCCCACCTACGTCGACCTGGAGTCCGACCGGTCGTTGGAGGACGTGATCGCGGCGTCCGATTCGGGAGTCACCGACAGTATCGGGCGGGAGGCGGCGCTCGACGACCACCAGATGGGGGCGAACCACATTCTCGCGTTCCGGAATCAACTCGAAACGGTCAATGAGGCAGCCGGGTTCTACATCTATATGCTCCCGACCCGGGACTCCGTCAAGCGGATCGTCGAGGCCGCAGGCGAGGACGGCGGGCTCCCGGTCGAGACGTTCACCTCCTTCTCGCAGATGGTGACCGAGGGGTCCGGGCAGGCGTCGGCGGACCTGACCGCGATGACGGGGATCGACACCAACGTCGACGTGAGCCGGCTGAGTTTCGTCCCGATCGAGTCGATCCCGATGCAGCTGACAGACGAGGCCAGACAGGGTGTGGTGCTCGAGTTCACCGGAACGCCCTCGGGGTACATCGCGATCCTGTTCGACCCCGAATCCGCCGAGAGCGTCGCCGACGCGTTGATGCCCGGAATGGACGCCGACCCCGCAATGCGGAAGAGCGCGATCCAGGAGATCGGCAACATCGTTACCTCGGGGTTTCTCGACGGGTGGGCCAACAGCCTCGAAACGACCATCGACATCTCGACGCCGACCTACGTCGACGATATCGGCTCCGCGATCGTCGACCCGCTGGTGACGGAACTGGCACAGACCCAGGAGTACGCGTTCCTGATCGACTCCGCGATCGCGACACCCGACGAGACGTTCACGTGTGACATCTACGCGCTGCCGGACGAGCGGGAGCTCCGGAGCGCCTTCGAACAGCTTGCCCCCGAGCCGAACTGATGCGACATCCCCACGCGATCCCGTCGACGGGCCGGGCCGGGGTGACCGCCTGCCGACCACGGGGCACGATCGGATGAAAGTCTACACCTCCGACCCGCCGAGCCCCGAACGCATCAAAGTCGGGGTCGCGGAGTACGCCGTCGCCACGGGGAACGCGACGCTCGCCACAAGCGGGCTCGGCTCCTGCGTGGGGGTCGCTATCGCCGACACCGACGCGGGAGTCGCGGGGCTCGCACACGCGATGCTCCCGTCCGGCGAGGGGCGGGTGACCGGCGAGGCGGCGACCGACGGGGGCGACGTCGACGCCGACTCGCCCGGGAAGTACGTCGACACCGCCATCTCCGATCTGGTGGACGCGATGGTGGAACACGGCGCCGACCGGTCCCGGATCAAGGCCCGACTCGCCGGCGGGAGCGCGATGTTCGAGTTCAGCTCCGCCGATGGCGGGGTCGGCAAGCGGAACATCGTCGCCGCGGAGGCGGCGCTCGCCGAACGGGATATCCCGATCGTTGCCGCCGATACTGGCGGGGACTACGGGCGGTCGCTGACGCTCGATGTCGAGACCGGGTCGCTGTCGGTCCGGCGGGCCCACGGCGACACAGAAGTTATCTGAGGCGGGGCGTGGAGACACCGGGCTGCTCGAAGGCCGACGCGCCGAGTCGCTTTTATCGGTCTCGGGCGTACAACGGGTATGCAGGCTGCAGTCGTCACCGTCGGGGACGAACTCCTGACGGGCGACACAACGAACACCAACGCATCGTGGCTGTGCGAGCGGCTGACCGACCGCGGCGTCGACGTCCAGCGGGTAACCACGCTGCCTGATACTGTCGCCGACATCGCCCGCGTCGTCAACGAATACCGGGCCGAGTACGACGCGGTCCTCGTCACGGGTGGCGTGGGACCGACACACGACGACGTAACGATGGCGGGGGTCGCCGCCGCAGTCGGTCGCGACCTCGAACCACACGCCGGCGCCGAGGAGTGGCTGGCCGACGAGACGGGCTACACCGCCGCGGATCTCGCCGACGGTACCACGGACCTTCCCGCGGGCGCGCGAATGATACCAAACAACACCGGCGTCGCACCGGGAGCAGTCGTCGAGGGGATCTACGTCTTCCCGGGCGTCCCCGACGAGATGACGGCGATGTTCGAGCGGGTCGCCGGGGAGTTCTCCGGGACCACGACCTACACCGCCGCCGTCACCGTCGACGAACCCGAGAGCGAACTACTCGACCGGCTGTCGGCCCTCAGGGAGCGATTCGACGTCACTGTCGGGAGCTACCCCGGCGAGTCGGTCCGAGTGAAGCTCACCGGAACCGACGAGGCTACAGTCGAAGACGCACGCCAGTGGCTCGGCGCGCGTGTCGAGAAGGTTGCGGGCGGTTCAGACGGCGCGACCGGCGACGCAACGGAGTAGCAGTCGGGTGCAGGGGGACAGGCCGAGTGATCGGAGACCTGACGCGCACCGCCGATTGTCTCATACTGTCGGCTATCGTCGCGTGACGTATTTCGATAGCCCCGGGACGTCAAGAATCTTCACGCAGTTACAGCCGACAGTATCACCGGATGAGAAGGTAGACCCACACGAGCGTCATCGCGAGACACAGGAGTAAGACGACCGCGCCGGTTTCGGCGATCGGAAGCGACGTCTCGGACGCGAGTGGGAGCATACTCCCGCGTACCGGGAGGCCGGTATTAAAAGTTCAGATGGGAAGGTCGCACCGGCGGGCTTTTTGCTGTACTCCCGTTCGGTCCGAGTATGCGGATCGGGTTCGTGGTCAACCCAATCGCGGGGATGGGCGGTCGGGTCGGGCTCAAAGGAACCGACGGCAAGGTCGCAGAGGCGCGGCGCCGGGGTGCCGAGCCCCGCGCCCCCGACCGCGCCCGGCGGGCGCTCGAGGCGCTCTCCGATCGCTTCGGATCTGTGGGGGCTGGCGAAGCCGACGCCGGAACCGGACTCGACGTTCTCACCTGGGACGGGGCGATGGGCGCCGACGCGACTCGTGCGGCCGGGTTTGAGCCGACGGTCCTCGGCGCAGCCGACGGCGACGACACGAGCGCCGCGGACACCGAGCGCGCGGTGGCGGCGTTCGTCGAAGCCGACGTCGACCTCGTGGTGTTCGTCGGCGGTGACGGGACCGCCGGGGACGTCGCGGCCGCAGTCGAGGGCACCGGAACCCCAATACTGGGCGTCCCGGCCGGCGTCAAGGTGTACTCCTCGGTGTTTGCGGTCTCGCCCGAAGACGCCGCCGAGATCCTCCGAACCTTTGAGCGAACCGAGCGCCGCGAGGTGATGGATATCAACGAGGACGACTACCGCGAAGGCGAGGTCACCCCCGAACTCCGAGCGATCGCGCGGGTGCCGGTCGCGGAGGCGGTCCAGTCGTCGAAACAGCTCGGCGGCGGCAACGTGGAGGCGCTGGCCGCCGGGGTCGCCGACGACATCAGAGAGAGCCACAAGACGGTCGTGCTCGGACCCGGAAGCACGATCGGCGCGATCAAGGCGGAACTGGGCTTTTCGGGGTCGCCGATCGGCGTCGACGTCTGGCGGGACGGCGAGGTGATCGTACTCGACGCGACCGAATCCGACCTCCTCGACGTCCTCGACCCCGACGGCGACAACACGATCGTGGTCTCACCGATCGGCGGCCAGGGGTTCGTGTTCGGCCGCGGGAACCCGCAGCTTTCGCCCGCGGTGATCCGGCGGTGTGACGTCGAGGTCGTCGCCTCCGCCTCGAAACTCGACACGATCGGCGAACTCCGCGTCGATACCGACGACCCCGACCTCGACAGCGAGCTCCGCGGGTGGACGAAGGTCCGTATCGGCCGGGTAGAGCGCCGGATGCTACAGATCGTGTGAGTTATGGCTTCCAATCGAGGGGCATCTGTTACCGGTCGGGCGTGACGCCGTGTCCCGGCCCTACGGGGTGAATTTCGGGGCCGAACGCAGTTTCGACGACGTCCTCGGCAAGCAGTAGGTTCCCGTCAAGGTCGACGTACTCGAAGGTTCCGAGTCCGGCGACAATGTGGGCACTCGTATGGATGCCGACGGCACTTTCGAGCATACACCCGATCATCAACTCGAGGTTCGCGGCCTCGGCAACGGCCGCAATCGCCATCGCACCCAACGGTCCGGATTTCCCGAGCTTCACGTTCAGTACGTCGGCGGCGTCCGAACGCACGACAGCGACCGCGTCGGTCGGTGAGAACACCGATTCGTCGGCCGCAACCGGGACATCGACGTGATCCCGTGTGTACGCGAGTCCCGAAAGGTCGTCCTTGTCGACTGGTTGCTCGATAAGCGCGAGATCGATACCGCGGCGATCAACCTCGGTGGCGAACTGTTTCGTCTCTTTAGGGCTCCATCCCTGGTTTGCGTCCACCTTCAAGACAGTATTCGGCGCGGCATCGTAGACGGCGGCGATCCGTTCGACATCGGTCGTGACATCGTTTCCCGCCTTGATTTTCAGGTGGTCGAACCCCGCGTCAGCGGCTTGCTCGGCCCGCGACGCTGCTTCCTCCGCAGGCACGATCGGGATCGTCAGATCAGTCTCGACGGTCTCGGGCATCCCGCCGAAAAGCTCCGCGAGTGGGATCTCCTGCTCACGACAGTATGCGTCGAGAATCGCCGTCTCGACCGCGAAGGTCGCGGAAACAGCACCGGGGAAGGCGTTCCGCACATCAGCGACGAGTGCGCGGTAGTTGCGCACCTCCTGTCCTTCAACGATCTCGGCCGCCGAATTTGCGATGGCAACCGCTGCCGACTGGGTTTCACCCGTGACGGGCGGCAGTGGCGAGCCTTCACCGTAGCCGCGGGCGCCCGACTCCGTGCGGACGGTCACGAGGAGGTTGCGTGCTGACTCCCGGACGCCGAGAGAGATCTCGAACGGCTCCGAAAGCTGATGCTCGACTGCGTCGACCGTAACCTGTTCGATCGCCGTCATAGCACGTCCCGAACGGCGTTCAGAAGCCGCTCGGTACCGCCCTCGTGGTACGTGTTCGCAGCTGGGAGATCATGTTTGTCCGACTCCGTGTCCGGGTCGCCCCACGTGGACAGGGCGGCAATCGTCGTCTCGGATACTGCTTCGATAGCCCGACGCTCCCGTTCGATCCCTGTAACGGAAAAGCGGTCGAAGTGAGTTCGTTCGGTGCGCTCGGGATCGTCGGCCACCACGACCGCATCCGGACTTGCGCCGTGGAGGATCGAGATTGTGACGCCGGAGTACGCCGGGTGCGTGAGCGCGGCCTGCCCCTCAACGAACACGATATCGTGATCCTCCGCAACGCTACAGACGAGATCCTCAACGACGCCGGCAGTAAAGTCAGCGGGCACACGGTCGATGACGACGCCGCGTTGGGCACCGATCATGATCCCCGTCTGTCCGGTGGCGACCCACCCCGCGTCAAGGCCGGCCGAGCGCGCGGCCTGATACAGTTCGAACGTTGTTGTCCGTTTGCCAACCGCGCAGTCGGTGCCCATTGTCACGACGACGTCGGCGTCGATATCGTCGGTTCGTCCGTCAGCCACACGGAGATCCGCCTCGGTCGGCGGCTTACGCACGTCGAACAGTTCGACACCGCACTCGCTGGCGAACCCGCTCCACTCCTCTTGATCATTGAGGAACATATGGAGCCCGGAGATGACGTCACAGCCCTCACGCATCGCATACTTGATGTCCGCAACCCACGACTCCGGCAACTCCCCGCCCGCCGGAGCGACGCCAATAACGAGCGCTTTCGCTTCCGGCGCGTAGTCGAGTGCAGACCGGATACTGTCGACGATTGCCACGTCGGGCGCACTCTCAGGACCGAGTACCGCGTCGGCTGTGGTACCCGCACAGGTCGAATCGACGACCACCCGGGCGTCGAAGAGTTCGCCGTGCATCACGACGCCGTGTGCGGTCTTTCCCGAAGGCGTCCCGAACGCCCCCTCAGCAAGGACGATAGCCGGCGTTCCTGAGTCGAATGTCGAGTAGAAATTCATAGATGCATATATGTGGCCTCATATGAAAATCCATCCGATTGCACGGGACGACGGAGTGTTCCACGAAGACCTGAGGGCGCCCGGGAGCGTCACGTGGAGATGTCGAAGCTGTGAACGGAGTCTGCAGGATCCAGGACGAACGTGTGCTTTGCGACAATGTAGGCCGAGCCGCTGATTTCGGCGTTGGCGACGGTGTACCCCTCCCGGTGTTCGACCTCGCGGAGTCGCCCCTCGAACCGCGTGCCGATGACGCTCTCGTGGTGATACGGCTCGCCGACGGCCAACTCCCCCTTCGTGTGGAGGAGTGTCATCTTCCCACAGGTGCCGGTTCCACACGGCGACCGGTCGACCGCACCCGCAGAGAAGACGACGATGTTGCGGTCGGCCTCCGCGTCCGGTTCGTAGAACTCCGTATGGTCGACGACTAGTTCCTCGCCGGAAAACGGGTCTTCAAACTCGTTTGCCTCGTTCACGCGTTCGCGGATTTCGACGCCGTAGTCGACGAACGCGTCCGTGTTGTCTGGAGCGACGTGAAGACCGAACACCGCGGCCGGTACCATCGCGAAGACGTTGCCGGCGTAGACGACGTCAACAGGGACAGTCACCGACTCGCCATCGATGTCCATCTGGAGTGTCACCGCGTCCAGAACGTACGCGGAGATGTTCTCGACAGTCACGTGCTCGACCCGTCCGGCGTCCGAGATCTCGGGGTCGGCCGTTACCAGTCCCGCGGGTGTTTCGACCGTGACCGCACCATCCGGATCGAGGTACCCCGTTTCGACGAGCGCGGTCACGACACCCATCGTCCCGTGTCCGCACAGGTCCTTGTAGCCGCCGTTGTCGATGAAGAAGACCCCGATATCGGCCGCGTCGGCCGCCGGTGGGACAAGTATCGCCCCGTACATGTCGTCGTGGCCCCGCGGCTCCTTCATCAACAGGCGGCGCAGGTCGTCGGCCTCCTCGCGGAACCGGTCGCGTTGTTCCTCGACGCTACCGCCGGCGAACCGGTCCGTGTTCACCCCCCCGGTGACGATCCGCGTGGGTTCACCGCCGGTATGCGTGTCGACCGCCTCGATCAGAACGTCGGTTTGCACATCTCGATCAATCGACAGACGGCGTAATGAAGGTTGACCCGTCTTCGGGGTACGGTAGCTCCGACCTGTCTCCGTGTCGGACAGAGGAGACGTGGGCTTCCAACGCCTGTGATCAGTTCACCGTTCGGTCACTCGTATTCGAAGGCCTCGACGGCGGCGACGACCCGTTCGGCCTGCTCGTCATCGAGTCCGTACTGGGGGGCACGGACGTTCGCGGGCGCGTGCCCGAGGTACTCAAGCGCGGCCTTGACAGTTATCTGGGGGTTCTTCGTGAGGAGGCCGTCCTCGAGCGCGAGGATCTCGTGGTGAACCGCCGACGCTGTCTCCCGATCACCCCTCTTCGCCGCCGCAACCAGTTCCGACACGGCTCCGGGAACGACGTTCCCACAGATCCCGATGAGTCCCGTCGCTCCGGCGTTGATTGCCGGCCACGCCAGCGAGTCCCACCCGGACAGGACGTCGAAGTCGACCTCCTCGGTACGGCGAATCAGTTCGTGGATCTGCTGTAGATCGCCCAGCGAGTCCTTGATACCGACGATATTGGGGTGGTCAGCCAGTTCGATCACGACGTCGGGATCCACGTTGAACCCGATCGCCGCGGGAAAGTTGTACAGTAGGATCGGAATGTCGACCGCGTCGGCCACGTCCTGGTAGTGGCGGACAATGTCGTCGTCGCTCGGCGCGCTGTAATACGGCGCGTGCACCAACGCGGCGTCGGCGCCGACGTCTGCCGCGTGGTCGGTCAACTCGATGACCTCCCAGGTCGACGGCGCTCCGGTCCCGGCGATGACCGGCGTCGACGCCTCATCGGCCGCGAACTCGATGACATCGCGGTGTTCCTGCGGACGCAACGTGGACCGTTCACCCGTCGAACCGCACGGCGTGATCCCCGTGACGCCGTTTTGCTCCAAGCGGTCGATGTTGTCGGCCAGCGATTCGTAGTCAACCTCGCCGTCGTCGTCGAACGGCGTCACGATCGGTGGAAAAACGCCGTCGGTAACCTTGGTCATACGCGTTCGGATACTCCCCCGCCGGGGTAATAATTGGTTGTCCTTACAGCAACCTGGCGCGTAAGGCCACGGGTTCATAATGATTACTCTCACTGTTCACCGCCGAGCGCCGCCCCCGTTGACAGCGCCCGGCGGTAAGAGACGAGAGTAATCATTATCAGTCGTCGGCAGCCGACGCGACGCCCTCGAAGCGCCCCAGTGCGAGCGATTCCAGCGGCTCGGGCTTCCGCCCGGTGGTGAGCCACTCCGCGATGAGCTCGCCAACGGCGGGTGCGAGCGTGACGCCGTACCCGCTCATTCCACACGCGAGCATGTAGCCGTCGACGTGGGTCTCGTCGACAATACATCGGCCATCGGGAGTGACCGTCCGGAGCCCGTTCCACTCGTTGATGACGTCGAAGTCCAACAGCCGCTCGAAATACGTCCCGGCGGTGTCGCCCACCTGATCGTACATCGATTCGGGGATCGACAGCGCGCGGTTCGGGTTCACTCGCTCCGACTCCCCGTACTCCGTCGCAAGCCGCCCCACGAACACTTGCGAGCGTCCTTCCTCGCGGAAGTACACGCCCTCCTCGAAGAACACGAACGGGAGCGAAACGGAGCGATCGCCCTTGAGAACCAGGATCGGTCCCTCCGTGTGTCGGAGCGGCGCGTCAACGCCGACCAGTTCGTTCACGTCCGGCGCCCACGGCCCGGCCGCGTTGATCACAACGTCGGCCGGTCGGACGCCGTCGCTCGTTTCGACGCCGGTCACTGCCCCGGCGTCCGTTGTGATGCCAGTCACCTCGACATCCGTCTCGATTGTGACGCCCGCCCGGCGCGCGCCGCCGGCGAAAAACTGGACGATCCCGCCGGGATCGAGCACGCCGTCGTCGGGGAACCACAGCCCGCCGCGGAGGTCGTCGCTTTCGATGCCGTGCTCTGCAATCTCGGCGGGCGAGAGGATATCGAGATCCAGGCCGAACGACCTGAAGGAGCGCTGCATCTCCCGAATCGTCCCGTACTCGGCGTCGCTTTTCGCCAGATGGAGCGTCCCGACCCGGTCGAACTCCAGGGTTCCTTCGTCGATCCGCCTGTCGTACCACTTCCAGGCGCGTTCACGAAGGTGGTAGGTCTCCCGGTCCGGTTGCTCCTGGTGGTGGGTGAGCATCGCGGCGGACTTCGCCGTCGTCCCGGCGCCGAGGGCGTCCTTCTCGAGCAGGTGGACGTCACAGTCAGCCTCCCGGAGCTGATACGCGATGCTGGTGCCGATGATTCCCCCACCGATGATGACGACACTTCGCATAGTTGCTGGTCGTAAACGAGTGGCAAAAAGATACGGTGTCGGGGGGTGATCCTCGGATCCGGTCGCCGATTCACCCAAGGTCACCGCCGAAACCAACACGTTTTGGCGTTATCGGGACAGCGCGCTCGCTACGACGTATTGTATCGACGTGTCGGTCACCGCCCGCATAGGTCGGCGATGCCCGTCCCCGGGTATAATAAGCCGGCTAGGAAGCGGAGCGTCACCTGCACGGGGCTGCTTCCCTCGATTGAGTGGAGTCTCCGGCGATTTAACCCGACGCTGTCCGTGAATTCAACGGCGCCCTACCGGTGTCGCTTAGACGGCACCCACAGCGGTTGTATCCGATCGAGTGGCGGAGGTTTTAAATAGATGTGAATTACTCTCTTTGCTAAGTTGTGCCACCCGAAACTGCACTCCTACAAGCAATCGTCAATGGCATCGCAACGGGCAGTATGGTTGCTCTTGGTGCGATCGGACTCTCCATGGTCTACAGCATCGCGGAGGTCCCAAACTTCGCACACGGTGATCTGCTCACCTTAGGCGCGTATATGGCGCTCCTGGTAAACAAGCCGGGGAACGTCCCTCTCTTGGACATACTGACCACAGGTGGTCAGTCGCCGACGACGGGAGGGCTTGTTGCGCTCTTCGCGCTCGGCGTGGTCGCGACTGTCGGGGCGATCTATATGCTCGGTGGCGTCGACGCGCTGCTGGGGTCGTTCTGGCCGATCGACGTCCCCGGAGGCGCTGCGTTGGCGGTCCACATCGCCCTCGGGGCGGTCGTCGGCACAATCGCCTCGCTGGGGGTCCCGTCGATCGTCGCGGCGATGCTGTTTTCGGGTATCGTCGTCGCCGCCCTCGGACCGCTCCAGGAACGCTACGTCTTCGGGAAGTTCCGTGCGAAGGACATCTCCCTCGCGATGATGCTGGTGGTGTCCCTGGCGATGGCGTTCGTGCTTCGGTTCACCATCCAGACGGTGTTCGGCAGTACGACCCGCAGTTACTCGCTACAACCGGAACTGGAGGTGTTCGGAACAACCGTCAACATGGTCGTCGTGAAGCTCTTCGACCTCTACGTCACGGGTGGCGGCTTCCTGCTGAACATCTCCGATCCTGTCAGCGAGGCGGTGCTTTTCAACGGGTTCTTCTCCTGGGTGAGCATCCTCCTGATGATCGCCGCGGCCGCCGCCGCCGGCTACGCCGGCTACCGGTTCCGGCGCGGGACGCGGGCGATCCTCGGCCCGTATTTGCTCGGAACGATCGCCGGGATGCTCGCGTTCGCAGTCATCGGCTTTTTCGCGAGTTCACCCAGTTCGATCCCCCAAAGCCCGATCCACAGCACGCGCGTGCGACTCTCGGTTCTTAACGCCGCTATCGTCGTCCTGGCGCTCGTGATGATGGGCCTGCTCCACACGCTGTTGCGCGCGACGAAAGTGGGGAAGGCGATGCGGGCGACGAGCGACAACCGCGACCTGGCGGAGATCCGCGGCATCGACGTCGACCAGGTCACAATGGGCGTCTGGGTGATCGCCGGGTTGTTCGCCGGGGTCGGCGGGGCCACGCTGGGCGTCCTGTTCGGGACGCTCAAGATCACGATGGGATTCTTCATCCTGTTGCCGATGTTCGCCGCGGTCATTCTCGGCGGCATCACGATCTACGGCGCACTGGTCGGCAGTTACATCGTCGGCCTGGCGATGGAAATCGGGATCT
>UEZM01000007.1_pt1 | contig 14884 bp, 14 predicted proteins | sample 1903751 | NCBI WGS metagenome assembly UEZM01 (sample SAMEA4776353, study PRJEB27445) | saltern metagenome | biome: Hypersaline environment; feature: solar saltern; material: Pellet | place: Spain | collected 2012-08 | depth 0 m | reverse complement strand
CTGGCGGCGCTTCGCAAGTACTTCACGCGGTCGTACTGGCGCGAGTGGGGCGCGAAACGCCGAGACTTGGCGACTCGCGAGGGAGTCCAGACGTTCCTCGTCGAGACGTACCGGTCGTACCGGAAGCGCCAGTGGCGCGGCTGGCTTCGGAGCCGGCTGCGCGGCGGTGTCGATACCGTCTCTGGTGGGCTCGTCACCACACTCATCCCCGGCTGGCTCGCCCCTGTCTCCGGGCCTGTTGGAACCGCACTGAGCGTCGTGGTCGCCGAGATACAGCGGTGGATCGAAGACGTCGTGATGGGCAAATTCGACGCCCTCGGCAAACGCTACTCGACGCTCATGCTCCGGTCGAGTGCACTGCTCACGGACACGACCGATCGATTGTGGTACGCGCTGAGCGGCGAGAACCCTCCAGCAAGTAATCCGTCGGTGTCGTCGATCGCAGGCGAGCACGCTGCGGCATTACGCGAGGTCGGCATCGAGTCGGTCGACCAGCTCGCAGCGGCGGATCCCGATCACCTCGTGAACACGCTTGAGACTGCGCCTGACGTCGTTGACGCGTGGATCGAGCAGGCACAACAGCGAGGTGCGAAAACGGATCGGCCACCGATCGCGGAAACACAGAACGGCAAGCGGGTTCGCCAGCGACTCGGTTGGCTCACGGCGCGAATCGCCGCAGTGAGTACCGTCGTGGGTGCATATGTGACGGAGACGGTCGAGAGATGCAAGCGCGCACGGATGGCGGGACAGCAGCGAGCCTCCCGGCGAGCAACACAGGCGCAGTCGTTCGTCCGTCGCCTCACCGTCCAAACGGCGAAGCAGCTGGACACGACTGGCAGTGAGCTACAGTCGATAGACGGGATCGGCCCGGCGTACTGCGAGCGACTCGCCGAAATGAGAATCACGACCGTCAAGCAGTTGGCAGCGTCTGATCCGGAGCGATTAGGCGTGGCAATCGACGTATCACCGACGCGTGTACGCGAGTGGGTCATACAGGCCGACCAAGAGCAGTCGGTCGTCTCCCATCTCCGACGACGCATCCTCGTGGAGATTGTGCGAACGGAAGCGACGGCCACCGGCGTCCGAACGGCGAACCCGGTGTCACTAGCTGCAGTCGGCGACACGCGTGCATGGGCGGTCTTGGACACGGGAGAAGCCGTTGCCGTGGCGCGCCTGTCTGCGGTCGGCATTGAGTCCGTACAGCAGTTAGCAGCTGCAGATCCCGGTCGGATCGCGGGAGCGGTCGGCTGTGACGTTGACCGTGCAACCACCTGGGTTGAGACTGCACAGCGATACCGGGAGTACGTTATCCACGCACCACCAGAGAGGTTCAGCTGATGCGGTATCGACGCGTACGGGCGTTCACCTACGAGCTCTTTGCCCCCCGACTCGGCGGTCGCCTCGGGACCGTGTTCGACTGGGGAATCATGGCCCTGATCGTCGTGAACATCGTCGCAGTGCTGCTCGAGACAGTCGAGCCGGTTGCAGCTGCGTACGGTCGTGAGCTCTACCTCATCGAACTCATCTCTGTGACCGTCTTTACGATCGAGTACCTCGCACACGTGTGGTCGATCACCGAGGCACGAACGTACGAAAACCCAGTCCGGGGGCGAATTCGATTCATTTTCAGTCCACTCATGATCATCGACCTTCTCGCCATTCTGCCATTTTACCTATCTGGTGTGTTAGCCGTAGATACGCGGTTTCTAAGGGCTATGCGGCTGTTCCGAGTGGTGCGACTGCTGAAAATTGCCCGATACTCAGAAACGATGCGGTCGTTTTCGTCCGTGATCCGATCACAAAAAGAAAAACTCGTCGTCGCCGCAGCAATGAATCTCATCTTGCTCGTGTTGTCTTCGTCTGTGATGTATCAGCTCGAACACGAAGCACAACCGGAGCTCTTCAGCTCGATTCCGGCAACACTGTGGTGGGGTGCGATGACCCTCACGACAGTCGGATATGGCGATATGTACCCGGTGACAAGATGGGGACAGATTGCTGGATCGTTCATCGCCGTCTTTGGCATTGGACTCTTTGCGCTTCCAGCATCGATACTGGCTGCGGGTTTCATCGAAGACTCTCAGTCGGACGCTGAAGATTCCCAGTCAGATGCTGAAGAATCTTGCCCACACTGTGGGAAATCACTCGATAGCCACTGAAGAACACCGTCCGCGTCTCCCACGACTAGTGACTCTTGATTGATACCGCATCGCCACAAGGCGGCTCTTCAGAGATAGTGTCAACCGATTAGGCTGCTGAAGGTGGTGGTCACTCGATACTGCGAGCGAGTTGGAGCGCTTCCGCTAGTGAGTGCTCCGTTTCACCTGAGGCGAGTCGGTCAAGCATGCGCTCTACTCGTTCCTCTGTTGGGTCTCGATTCGCACGCTTAAGCAGTCGCCTAGACGCCCCACGCCCCGTCGAACGCCCAAACAGCAGCCGCCGGCTCCCGCCAAATTGACGCGGGTCGAACGGCTCGAACGTCGAAGGGTCGTCGAGCATCGCTGCCGTGTGGATGCCCGATTCGTGGGCGAATGCCGATGCGCCGAGTAACGGCGTAGACGCTTCGACTGATTCACCGAGCGACTCAATGATGACGTGCGCTATCGGTAGTAGCTTGTCCTTCTCTACGGTGGGCACACGTGTGTCTTTACCGATCATAGCAGCTGCGACGAACGCTTCGAGCGGGACGTTGCCGGCTCGCTCGCCGAGTCCGGCAATAGAGACATCGATCACGTCAACGCCGAGTCGCGCCGCAGTTAGTGCGTTCGCCGTCGCGACACCAAGGTCGTTGTGAAAGTGGACCCCGAGACATGAGCATGGCACGGTGAGGGCGTCAAGATAATCGGCAACGCCGCCCGGTGTCCGACAGCCGACCGTATCCGCAATCACGTACGTTTCAGCGTCGACGGCCTCAAACAGTTCAGTGAGCTCTTTGGGGTCGGTACGAAACCCGTCCATTGCATTGAACACCACTTCCACGCCATGGTCGCGAGCGTAGTCCGCTGCTGTCACGACATCCTCAGTCAGGTCGCTTCGCGACGTCTGTACCACCGTCTCGAGTTGGCGCTCACTTGTCGGTGCAAACAGATCGACGACGTCGACCCCGGCTGAAACCGCAGCGTCGACATCGCCACGAACTGCCCTGGCGATTCCACTCGTCTTCGCATCGAGTGTGACCCGTTCGACGACACGTTCTGTTCGGTCGTCTACAACCGGAAATCCGAGTTGTATGGTATCGACGCCGAGTGTGTCAAGTTTCCGAGCGGCTTTGATTTTCTGTTCGATAGTGTACGTTACCCCTGGACGCTGCTCGCCCTCCCGCAGTGTGAGGTCTCGGAGCCTCATATGACACCATTCTCGTTCAGCGTCGTCCGTGCGGCTTTGTCGTACCCCAGCGCGGCCAACACCGTCTCCGTGTCCTCGCCGAGCGCCGGCGGGTCTGTCGATTCAACCCGGTCGAAACCGGTTGACCGGCCAGGAAACCGTGGTGTCTCAATCTCATTGCCATCACCCTCTGTCGCCCGAACTGTCGCGAACGCACCCGTCACACGCAGGTGTGGGTCCTCACGAACGCTCGTAAGATCATTTACCGGCGCAACAGGAACGTTTGCCGCTTGCAGTCGTGAGACGATTGTCTCAGTCGATAACCGCTCACACGCAGCTGCGACACGGGCATCGACTCCATCGCGATTCGCCAGTCGCGCTTCGAGTGACGCGAACTGGTCATCTTTAACGTCAATTGCGAGTGCGTCCCGGAGGTGCGTCCAGGCACGATTAGACGAGGGGCCGATAAACACCCACTCGTTGTCGGCTGACTGATACACGTCGTACGGTGCCCACCCGGGATGACTCGCTCCCATTGGTTCTGGATCTTCATCATACGCCTGCGCGTACGCGAGCCAATACCCCATCAGCGATACGGTACTCTCGAACAACGGAATCGTAATGTGTTGGCCCTCACCCGTCTTCGATCGCTGTCGCACCGCAGCAAGCACCGTTACCGCGGCGTATAGTGAGGCCGTCATGTCGGCAAGGCTTGTTCCAGAGCGAACCGGTGGTTGATCCGGTCGTCCAGTCATATGCATCACACCGGAGAGCGCCTCGGCTACCGGGTCAAGCGCAGGAAATGATTCGTAGGGGCCCGGATTAAATCCTTTAATCGAGCAGTAAACCAGCTCGTCATTTACCGCGCGTAGGTCTTCGTATCCCACACCGAGACGATCTGCCGTGCCGGCCGCAAAGTTCTCGACGAGAACGTCAGCTTCCCCGATGAGTTCGTGAAAGATCTCCGTTCCACTCGCCGATTTCAAATCGAGTGTCACGCTCAGTTTGTTCCGATTGACATAGTTGAACGAGCTGTTGCCGACTGGGCTTGAGTCGCGGATCGCATCGCCCCCATCCGGCGACTCAACTTTTATCACCTCTGCACCAAGGTCAGCAAGCACCATCGTACAGAACGGGCCGGCGATGATGTGTCCAAGCTCGATCACCGTGACATCCGAGAGCGGACGTCCGGTCTCACCCGGAAGTGTTCCCGAGGCGACACGGTCGGAGGCCTCGTTACCGGTCTCCGTCTCGGTCGCTCCAGCCTGGGCAGTGTCATGCGTCGTCATGTCGTCCTCACCTCATTTCTTCGTGTGAGTTGTTCACCGTGACAAATTCGTTGGCCGTTCGTGTCGAACACGAACAGGTCTGCAGCATCGAACCAGGCGATAAACTCGTCTCCAGGTTCGACATTACCGAACGCCGACGAGACGGCGTCAACCGGGGTCCCGTTGGCACTATACCCGTGGACGACGAACTCTGTGCCAAGCTGTTCAATTACCTCTGCTTCGATTTCAAGCTCGTGATCGCCGTCGTCAGTTGATAAATATTGCGGGCGAACGCCTACAGTAATCGACGTACCGGCGTGATCTGCGAAATATCTCGGCGGAACGGGAACGCTAAACGTCTCCCCTTCAATTGTGTACTTGTCTCCAGTCCGCGTTATCGTAGCCGGGAGGAGATTTGTCGACGGCGTTCCAATGAACTCGGCGACGTACTGTGAGACCGGATTGTCGAACAACTCGCCTGGCGGTGCAAACTGCTCCAATTGGCCGTTGTTCAACAAAATCACCTGATCGCTCATCGTCATCGCCTCTGTCTGGTCGTGAGTGACATAGACGACAGTCGCATCAAGTTCTTGATGGAGCCGTTGTACCTCGACACGTAGCTCGGCTTTGAGCTTGGCGTCAAGGTCGCTCATTGGTTCGTCAAGCAACAACACATCCGGATCCTGGACGAATGCCGATCCCAGCGCCACCCGCTGTTGTTGCCCCCCAGAGAGCTCTGCAGGCATCTTCTCTAGTTGTTCGGTTATCTGTAACGTTGCAGCGGCCTCTTCGATCCGTTCGTCGCGGACGTCACTTGGAACGCCCTGCACTCGGAGCCCGTATCCGATGTTGTCTTTAACAGACATGTGTGGGTACAAGGCGATCGACTGAAATACCATCGCACAGTTCCGTTCTTGTGGCGACAGATTTGTCACGTTCTCTTTACCAAAGGAGAGGGTTCCGGTGGTAGGCGTCTCCAAGCCTGCGATCATTCGCAGCGTCGTTGTTTTGCCACAGCCAGACGGTCCGACGAGCGTGGTAAACGACCCCTCTGGAATGGATAGTGAGAGATCGTCGACCGCGACGTGGGTTGCTCCGGCAGTTCGATACTCCTTCCGGACGGTGTCGAGTGTTATTTCACGTGCCATTATTCGAGCCCTCCGACGGAGAAGCCCTGTAACAGGTACTTTTGGAGAAACACCGCGATGAGAAACGGTGGGATACAAATCAGGAGTGACACTGCCATCGTTTCACCCCACCCGATGCTCACCCGATCGAGAAATAGGCTCGCCCCGACAGTGATGGTGTACATCTCTTCGCTGCTCATCACCACTCGTGACATGGTGAAATCGTTCCACGCGACTGCGAACGAGAAAATGGCCGCAGAGATATAGCCGGGCCGTGCGACCGGCAGTACAACTTCCCAGATGGTGCGCGTTCGGCTCGCTCCACGAACCCACGCCGACTCTTCGATAGCGATTGGCACCGTCTGGAAGTACTGCCACATAAGCCAAATCGTGAATGGCGCGGAGATTGCGGTAAGCGCTAACGTCAGTGCAAAGTAGCTGTCGAGTAAGCCGAGCGTGTAGAAGATGACGTACAGCGGAATCGCAAGGACGATTGGACTAAACATGTACGCAAAAAGCACCGCCCGGGCAGCAAGCGTTTTTCCTGCGAACTCAAACCGCGTGAGTCCATAGCCGGCGCCAACCGCCAGCGCCGTCGAAAGCAGCGTGGAACTTGCCGTAACGATCAGGCTATTCATAAAGTACCGGACTGTGTTCGTTTCTTCGAGTAACACCACGAAGTTCCGAGCGGTCGCAGCTGTGACGAGCAAATTCACGTTCCCGTCAGCAAACACAGTTGTCGGAGACTGGATAGCGACGGCGACCATTACGTATACCGGCACCGTGACGAAGACCGCAACGAGTGCGGCAATGACGATGACAGCAGCCCGCTTTACGCGCCGCTGGACTCGCTGTGGCACGAGGGACCCAGCGGCTCCTTCACCGAGTGCCGTCAGTGCACTTCGTGTCATCAGTGTGTTACCTCTCGTTCCGGCTCAAATACGCGGAAATATACGACGGCGACACCCGCGAGCAACAAGAACATGATCCCAGCGAGCGCGGTGGCACCACCGAAGTTCACCTCACTGAACGCGAGCTCGTACACCCGAATCGGGAGCGTCGTCGTCGCGTTCAGCGGTCCACCACCGGTCGCGAGATAGATGATATCGAACTTGTTGAACATCCAGATTCCGCGGACGAGTAAAATGATCAAAATCGCCCCTCGCAGGTGGGGCAAAGTAATATCACGAAACGCCTGCCAGAGTGACGCTCCTTCGACCCGGGCCCGTTCATAGAGGTTCGGGTCAATCGCCTGAAGCCGAGCGAGCAGGATGAAAAAGGCAAATGACCCAAACTTCCACACGCTCGTCACTCCGACAGCGAACATCGCCCACTCTGTCGTCGAAAAGAACGCGATCGGTGCCTCAATAATGCCGTAGTCGACGAGCCACTGATTTATTACCCCAATATTTGGGTCGAATAAGAACTGCCAGATGAAGATGACGACGAGTGTTGGGAGCAGATACGGGAAAATCATCATTGTTCGAAGCACGCTTCCCCCTCGGATCTCCTGATTAACTACGAGCGCGAGCGCGAGCCCGACGAGCAGACTGAAAACGGTCGTTGATACAGCGTAGAGCACACTGTTCCAGAGATACAGGGGAAATTCGGCAGTGGTCACGATTGTGACGTAGTTCTTGAGGCCAACAAATGACGGTGCGATGGTTGGCTCAGTAAAGAGACTCATTCCGAGCGCGTACGCGATGGGGACCGCCCAGATAACGATAAAAAACGCCGCAAGCGGGACGAACGTCACGGCGAGCAGCAGCCGACGCTCGTCGAGTGCCGCGACTCGCGCGCCGAGAGACGAAGAGACGCTCATGGCCACCGAGTCATTCCGCTCACGCTTGGAGTCCACGGAGCTGTTCGGCAAGCCAATCTACCGTTTCTGCGGGCGAACGTCCACCAACAAGCATCTGGTCAGCCGCTTGGCCGAACAGCTGCTGTGAGTACGCATCGGCGGCAACGATATTCGGGGCGTTGTCCGTCCCCGTTGCGAGAATCGTCGTGAACGAATCCCAGTTGTCGCGAACAAGATCCATCACATCGGGGTGCTGCTGGACCACCTCGTTGTTGGCGTACGCTTCACTGTCGAGTCCCGCTCGCGTTGGCGGGAACTGAAACAGCGGTGCAGTGAGCAGAAAGTCAGTGAACCGCTCGGAGCTGCTGAAGAAATCGACGAACTGTCGAGCGCCCTCCGTCGCTTTGCCGTCACTCCAGACGACGTGCCCTTCCATGTATGCCCACCACTTGTCTTGGTTGTGGTCCGCTGGAACCGGGAACGGTGTCGGTGAGAGCGTTTCTACAAGATCAGGACGGTTCGCCTGAATCGTGAGCACCGGCAGTCCACCGACACTCATTGCGGCGGCGGTGTTTTCTTGTTGGAGTGCGGCGATGGCGTCGCCCCACTCCCACCCTGAGCCGTTCGGAGCGTACGCCGACATCGACTGGAGCCACTCGAACGTCTCGACGGCTGCTGACCGATTCGCCTCGTTATCGATGGTGACTTCGATCGCGTCTTCAGGCCCTTCATAGATGCTCACGTCGTTTTGCCAGAGCGTTTGTGTAATCGAGGTGTCTGCGTTGTTTGTCTGTCCAGATTGAACGACGTACCCGTTCATATCCTTTGCTTCGCTGACGCGCTGTGCTTCTGTGAGCCACCCGTTCCATGTGTCTGGACGTTCTTCATAGATGTCGTTCCGATACCACCCCATCAGTGGCTCGACCATCGTCGGCACAAAGTACGACTCACCGCCAACGTTTACCGGATCGGGCAGGTCGCTTCCCTGGATAGTCTCGGTCACTGGTGCTGCTTTCCCCTGACGTTGATACCGGTAGGCGTCGGACGCCGTGTCGAAGACGATATCTGGCGGATTCCCGGCTGCTCGCATCTTTTGCAGCTGCTCATCGGTTGAGGTGCCCTTTGACGTGTATGTGACGTCGACAGTGTAGTCGTACTCGGCTTCGAACTCCGAAATAATCTCGTCGATGATCTGTTGTGAGTCACCCCGATCAGAGAGGTACGTGATCGTCGTTGACTGGTCCTCAGATTCGCTCCCTGACTCCCCATCTGTGTCGTCTCCAGAACTTCCCCCTGATTCGCTGGTTGAACCTCCACTCGACCCCCCAAGACAACCGGTAACAGCGATACCAGCTGCGGTTCCAGTCGTCGCCAGCACTCCCCGCCTCGTTGTGTACCTCCGTACCATACGCATCTATACCAAATAATAATGATAACCTTTTCGTTCTACTGATTGTGAACGTTGCAAAGCTACAACCCTGTCTTCATACCCGAGAGAATATCAGGGCGCTGTGAGCCCGGGTGCGTGGCCCCTACCGAGCGTGGGTTGTCTCGACGCCCAACGTTTATACTCGAAACGCCCCCGATACCGGTATGCGACCGCCACGAACGTTCCTCGATCGACCGGCCGAGTCGCCCCACGTGCTCGGGACCGACCGTCCTCGCCCCGACTCGCGATGACAGCGCGTCGGCTCCGGTTTACTGCCCCGCGGACGGTCGACGTCGAACGGGTTCCCGATCCGACGCCGGGACCCGACGAGGTCCGCGTCGAGACGACCGTCTCCGCGATCAGTTCCGGCACCGAACGGTTAGTGTACCGCGGGGAGGCCCCAGACGACCTGCCGGCAGACCCAGCCCTCGAGTCGATGGATGGCGACCTCTCGTTTCCGCTCGCGTACGGCTACGCCGCGGTCGGCGAAGTCGATGCGGTCGGCGAGGACGTCGACCCGGAGTGGCTCGGTCGGCGAGTGTTCGCCTTCGAGCCACACGCGAGCGCGTTCACGGCTGAGCCGTCGTCGCTCGAACCAATTCCGCCCGGCGTCTCAGACGCCCAGGCGACACTCCTCCCGACTGTCGAGACTGCGGTCACGTTCCTGCTCGATGGCCACCCACGCGTCGGCGAGCGGGTCGGGGTCTTCGGCCAGGGGATGGTCGGACTTGTCACGACTGCCCTGCTCGCCGCCTCGCCGCTCAGCGAACTCGTCACGGTCGACGCCTGTGCCGCCCGCAGGACGCTCTCCGAACAACTCGGAGCCGACACGTCGCTCGAACCGGGCGAGACAGCCGTCGATCGGCTCCGGACTGGTGAGCCGGCGGGTCGCGACCTCACCTACGAGCTGAGCGGGGCCCCGGCTGCGCTCGACGACGCCATCGCTGCGACCGGCTACGACGGCCGGGTCGTCGTCGGGTCGTGGTATGGAACGAAGCCGGTCGAACTCGACCTCGGTGGGGCGTTCCACCGCGACCGGATCGACGTCTCGAGCAGTCAGGTGTCGACGATCGACCCCACGCTTCGCGGGCGCTGGTCGCCGAGCCGCAGACTCGACGTCGCTTGGGAGTGGCTCGAGCGACTCGACCTCGAGCCGCTTCTCACCCACCGGATCGACCTCTCGGCGGCCGACGAGGCGTACGAGCTGCTCGAGTCGTCGCCGAACGAGGCCGTCGGCGTTCTCTTCACGTACTGAGGTCCGTCTCGTAGCAGACGCGTGCCGTCTCGTCTTCGTGCATGCAGACGGTCGCCTGCTCGATCCGTGCCGTCTCGATGCCCTCGAGCAACCGGTCACAGAACACCCGTGCGAAGCGCTCGACGCTTGGATTGTGCCCCGTGAACCTCGGCTGGTCGTTGAGCGTGACGTCGGTGTACGCCTCGACGAGGTCGTCGACCTGGGCGGTGAGTTCGTCGATGTCGATCAGGTAGTCGTGGGCTGACAGCGTCGAGCCGGCGAGTTCGACTGACACCTCGAACCGGTGTGAGTGGAGCTCGTTTTCCGGCCCGCAGTCGGGGACGGTCAGGTAGTGCTGTGCGACGAACCGACGCGAGACGCGAACCGTGTACACGGCTCCGGCTTAGTCCGCGCGATCAAAAGCATGTCCCTCGTCGACGAGTCGGCGCGAACGCGGCTCCGTCGAAAGGGGTTTTCACGCCCGGTGCGCACACTGATCGATGGCCTCGACCGAGAACGCCGACACCGCCATACGACTCGATGCGGGCTGGCGGCACCTCACCGTACTCTGGGCGATTCCGACGGTCGTCGGCGCCACAGCAGTCACCGCGCGCAGTGGTTCCCGCGGCGCGCTCGTCGGCGTCATCGCCGGTGGTATCGTCGCCCTCGCGGCCATCCGCGCCGCCGTCGTCGATGCGGAGGCTCGCGCTGGATTGGAGCCACTAACGGCTGCGACGGCACTGACGGTCGCCCGCGCCTCGGCCCTCGCGCTGCTTGGAGCGTCACTCGGTGCCGGTCTGTCCGCTGGTCTCCACCCGTGGTTCGCCGGAGCGATGTTCGCGGTCGCCGCCGGTGGCGACGCGGTTGACGGCGCGGTCGCTCGGGCTCGTGATGCGGTCACGATGCTCGGTGGCTCACTCGACGCGGAAGTCGACGGGGCGACCGTCCTCATCGGCGCAACCGTCGCGGTCGCCGCCGGTACCGCCGTGTCGGCGTTCCTCGCCGTCGGTCTCGCTCGGCCACTCTTCTCGTGGGCGCGTCGCCGCCGCCGGCGACGTGGACTTCCCACCCACGACCTCCGGCCGAGCCGACTTCGACGGCCGATCGGGGCCGTGACGATGGTCGTGACGTGGCTCGCGGTGTCACCAGTGATCGGCACCGACACGAGTCGTCTCCTCACGGCTGCACTCGCGATTCCGGTCGCCGCGTCGTTCGCCCGCGACTGGCTGGTCGTGAGTGGCCGGCTGTGACCCGGCCACGGGGTCTGCCATCACGACTCGCGGGGCGCCGTCACGACTCGCGGGGCGCCGTCACGACTCACGCCGATACAACACGACAAGTGCACCGATCAACACGACCTGTGCGAGTTTGTCGACTCCCGAGATCGGTGTCACTGCTGGCGGGGCGGGGAGTCCAGGGCTGTTGAGTGCGTACCACAGCACTATCTGGCCAGCGGTGAACGGGAGTCCAAGGAGGTACACCGTCGGTCGGAACCGGTCGACCACGACGAGCCACACGCCGCCGACGAACCCGGCGGCCGCGACGAGAAACGACGCACCCATCGCCAGCGATACTGTCACACCGGTCTCGAGCCCCGAGAGGAGAAACTGCCCACCCAACACGAGGTGGACGAGCGCGCTTACCATGGCCGCGACGATACCGATCCAGTGTGTTCGACCGAGCGCTCCGGCTCGACCCGCCGTCGTAGGCGCCTGCTGTGACCCTGCCATGTGTCGTGTAGACGCTCGACACACATCGACCTTTGGCCGGCGACTCCACAGGGTGTGAGCCGGACGCCCGCAGAAATACCGGGGGAATCGGCACACCGATCCGGTAACCGCTGGAGCGATGCGCCTACACTAATCGGCGCCCCGCATCAACTTATACTCGCGTCAGACGTGCGCGCGCCACGCGCGCCCGGCTCGTTTTGCCACCGACGCTCGGCCGTTTGTGTGCCGACGCTCGATCGTTCGCGCGCCGGAAAGCCGATACGTGTGGCCACGAACCATCGTACGTGAGTTTCGCGGACCTGTTCGTGCGGGCGGCAGCAACCGACCCCGCCGTCGACACCGAGACGATCCGTCGAGCCCTCGCCGAGGAACGGACTGCTCCGTCCCGCTCGGACGAGTCCGACACAGTGGACGCCACACCGTACGACCAGTTCGACGGTGACCCCAGCCCTGCGCGGGTCGTCGCCGACGCCGACGTGTTAGCGGCGGACCTCCTCGTCGACGGCCACGCTCGAGCCGCACTCGATATGCTCCGGACCCACTCGTGGACGACGCTCGTCGCCAGCGACCCGTTGTTAGCCGATCTTGAGGCGGTCGTCGCGGCCCTCACCGACCCGGAGCTCGCGCGTGACTGGCGGGCGCAGATCGACCGCTGGCGGACACCCGTCTCACACCCCACCGGAGACCATCCTGCGCTGTCGTCGGCGTACCGTGGCGGCGCGATGCAAGTGATCTCGCTTGACCCAACCCTCACTGGACCGCGTGCAGCCGCTGGCCTCCGCGACCGCCTACCGGTGAGTGTCCGTGAGCCACGCGCGTTCGAGGCAGTGTTCTCGCCCGCGCGGCTCTATCCCGAAGTCGCAGACGACCCGTACCTGGGACCGGACCGGGACGCTCGTTCGTGGTGAGCATCGCGACCCGGACCGCAGGGACCGACCTATCAGCCTCGTATCACCGATCCGCGAACCACTCGGCAAACTTCTCGAGCGCCCGGCCGCGGTGTGAGACGGCGTTTTTCGCCGCCGTCGACATCTCTGCGAGCGTTTCGCCGTCGTGTTCGAAGATCGGATCGTAGCCGAACCCCCCGTCGCCGCGCGGGGCGACGATCCGGCCCGGAACGGCACCCTGGAACAGTTTGACCGGCAGACCGTCCGCCGCCGGTGCGGGCTCGGTCGACCCCTCGGCTGACGCCTCGTCCGTATCCCGCGCCGGCCCGGCGGCCGCGGCCGCACCCCGGTCACCGCGGTCTATCGGGTCCGGCGTGGCGGCGAAGTCGTCCCCGTCACAGTACGCGAGCGTACACCGAAACGCGGCGCGTCGGTTCTCGAGGTCGCGTGCGATCGCCCACACTCGGTCGATCCCGAGCGTGGTCTCGACGTACGACGAGTACGGGCCGGGGAAGCCGTCGAGCGCCTCGATGAACAGTCCCGCGTCGTCGACGAGGACAGGGCCGTCCGCCTCGCGGTACGCCTCTCGGGCCCCGTGTGCTGCGATCGGCGCGAGCGAGTCGGCCTGTATCTCCGTGTAGTCGAAATCGAGCTGACGCACCGTCCCGTCCGACAGGTACGTCTCCGCCTCACGGACCTTCCCGGCGTTCGTCGTCACGTATCTGAGCATGTCGTCGCTGGGGCCGCCGTCGACGAATAGCCGTCGGTCGCCGTCGATGACGTCGGATCGCAGTGAGGTCGTTGGTGGTCAGTTCTCCCGTCAGCCGCCGTCTGACCCGGCCGTCCGTTCGGTTGCGGCCTCGACGACCCGCGTTGCCAGCGCCTCGAAGTCGGCAGCCCCGGGAACGACGTCGACCGTGAGGCCACAGTCGGCGGCCGTTTCGGCTGTTGGCGGGCCGATCGCGCCGACGACTGCGTCGGTTGCCCCTGCCACCGCCTCCTCGCGCACGCCCCGGTCTGTAGCGGCTGCGAGAAAGTGCTCGACGGTGAGCGAGGACGTGAACGCCAGTCCATCGAGGTCGCCGGCGGCGGCCAACTCAGCCGACTCGCCGGCGGCTGCCGGACGCTGAAGCCGGTACAGGACCGTCTCGGTTACCCGAGCGCCCGCGTCGTCGAGCCCCTCGAGCAGGACCTCACTTCCATGATCCGAGCGAGCCACGCTCACGTGCTCGCCGTCGACCCGTCCCCGAAGTGCCGACACGAGACCCGCAGAGGTGTACTCCTCTGGAACGACGTCGACCGACCACCCGGCGTCACGCGCCGCTGCGGCGGTCGCCGGACCGATAGCGACGAGGGTCCGCCCGCCCGGGCTCCATCCGGCTTCTGCGGCGAGCTCGACGCCCGTCTTGCTCGTGAAGACGACGACAGGGGCGTCTGCGGGCGTTGCCCCCGTCGGGTCGACGGCGAGCATCGGGTCCGGAACGGGCGTCGCTCCGAGCGACTCGAGGAACTCGACGGCTCGGTCGATGCGTTCGTCTGCGGGTCGAAACACGGCGACCACCGGGGACGCGTCGTCGCTCACGACGGCTCACCACCGCGGTCTGTCGGTTCGCTGCTCGACGCCTCTGTGTCGTCTTCTGCCGAATTCGCGTCGTATCGATTCTGGAGGAAGTCGACAATGCGGTCGCGGGTCGCGGCGACCGCGCCGATAACGGTGATCGCCGGCGGTTCGATCCCGGCCGTATCGCGCACGTCGACGATCGTATCGAGTGTCCCCGTCGCGACGGCCATGCCGGGCCAGGTCGCGCGCTCGACGAGGGCGACCGGGGTGTCAGCGGCGAGCCCGGCGTTCCGTAGTTCGGCCACGTACGCCGGGAGCTTGCCGACGCCCATCAACACGACAATCGTCCCGCCGGTGGCCGCGAGCGCCTCCCAGTCGACAGCCGACTCGTCTTTCGTCGGATCCTCGTGGCCGGTGACGAACGAGACCGACGAAGTGTACGCACGGTGGGTGACGGGGATGCCGGCGACCGCGGGGCCGGCGATCGCGGAGGTGACCCCCGGAACGATCTCGAACGGGATCC
>UEZM01000006.1_pt1 | contig 15461 bp, 8 predicted proteins | sample 1903751 | NCBI WGS metagenome assembly UEZM01 (sample SAMEA4776353, study PRJEB27445) | saltern metagenome | biome: Hypersaline environment; feature: solar saltern; material: Pellet | place: Spain | collected 2012-08 | depth 0 m | reverse complement strand
GGGTTCGCCGCCCACCAGCCGCTGATTTCGGGGTGCGGGCTCGCCGCACTCCGCACAGATCGCCCGGAGTTTGTCGACGTACTCCGCGACCGCCATCAGTTGCGGGAGCGGCTCGAACGGCTCGCCGCGGTAGGTCTGATCGATCCCGGAGACAACCACCCGGTGGCCGTCGTCGGCCAGCCGCTGACAGACCGCCACGAGTTCGGCCGAAAAGAAGTTCGCCTCGTCGATCGCGACGACGTCCTCGCCGTCAAGCTTCTCGCGGATCTCCCACACGCCGTCGCCCTCGCCGGGGACGACCGATGCCTCCCACTGGCGGCCGACGTGAGAGCCGACAGTCGCCTCCCCGTACCGGTCGTCGACCGCGGGTTTGAACACCGCGACCGTCTGGCCCGCGATCTCCGCGCGACGGAGCCGCCGGAGGAGTTCTTCGGTCTTCCCCGAGAACATGGACCCGGTGACGACCTCGATCCACCCGCTGTTCGTGATGGCGTGCATACGGAGCGGAGAGACCGCGGGCGGCAAAACCGTTGCCGTTGCCGTTGCCGTTCCGGGAGCTGCCGATCCCACGCCAGTCAGCGCGGTCAGTCGCCCGCGCCCACGTTCTCGTCGGCCGCGAACGACGACGAGTCGGGTTCGATGTGGGCGTACTCCACGACCCGCCGGCCGAGCGCGAGCACACGGTCGTCGAGGCGATCGTCGGCGATCTGCCCGCCCTCGAACTGTGAGGCGGCGTTCGGAACCGCAACCTGGTGCGGGAGCACCCACGCGTTGAGCGCCCGGCAGACCGACCGGAGGTGATCGAGCGCCGTGACCGGGAACCCGCCGCCGGCGACCGCCAGAAGTCCCACGGTCTTGCCCTCGAACTCGTCGAAGCCGCAGTGGTCGACGGCGTTCTTCAGTACTCCCGAGTACGAGCCGTGGTACATCGGCGTGCCTAACAGCACGGCGTCCGCCTCGCGAACCCGCCGGACGACGGCGTCGCCATCGGCGTGGGCCTCCCGGTCGGGATCCAGCGGTGGGAGATCGTACTCCCTGAGGTCGATCACCGCTCCGGTGCCGCCGGCCGCCCGGACGCCTTCGAGCGCCCGCGAGAGCGCACGCCGGGTGTGACTCGAGTCTCGGAGGCTGCCGCAGAGCGCGACAACGTGGACCCCCGACTGCTCGGTATCGGCTGCCATACTCCAGAATCCGCGGGACGGCGCAAAAATCCACCGCGTGTCATACTGTCGGCTATCGTCACGTGACGGATTTCGACACACCGGGGTGTCGAAAATCTTCACGTCGGTATGGCCAACAGTATCAGCGGGCAACTATCGGTCGCGACCCACCCGTGCCGCTCGGGCTCTCGGGACCGACAGTATAACACTCCTGTGGGCTAATTTTAAGACGAAATGACACAGGACCGCGACCCCGTTCCCAGGGTACAAAGTGGGATTTCAGGACTTGACGAGCTCCTCCGGGGCGGTTTCGTACGCGGTCGGATGTACCTCGTCTCCGGCGAGCCCGGAACGGGCAAGACCACAGTGGGCTTTCACTTCCTCGAGGAGGGGCTGGCGAACGACGAAGCCGTGCTGTACATCCACGGCGAGGAGTCCAACGAGGAGAGCCTCGTGAACGCCGGACAGTTCGGGATCGACATCTCGGAGGCCGCCACGCTGGATCTCGGCCCCGATCCGGAGTTTTTCACCGAGGATCCGGCCTACGACCTGGTGAACGCCGAGGACATCGAGGAGGAACGGTACACCCGGACGATCCGGGAGTCGATCGAGGAGATCAACCCCTCGCGTGTCGTGCTCGATCCCATAACGCAGTTGAAATACATCGAGAGTTCCGAGCACCACTACCGGAAACGGCTACTCTCCTTTATGCGGTTCCTGAAACAGCGGGATATCACTGTCGTTGCGACCGCCACGACCGACGGTACGGCCGAGCCCGGGATGGAAGTCAGATCCCTCAGCGACGGGGTGGTCGAACTGTTCCACATCCAGGAGGGCCGACGGATCCAGGTGCAGAAACACCGCGGCGTCGGTCAGGTCGACGGCACACACGGGCTGGAGATCCGGTCGAACGGGATCGAGGTGTTCCCGCGCGTGATGCCACAGCCCAACGACAAGGAGTTCGACCCGACCCCGCTCAAATCCGGGGTGTCCGAACTCGACAAACTCGCGGGTGGCGGCTTCGAGCGCGGGACGGCCACGTTCATCACCGGCCCCCCCGGCGTCGGCAAGACCACAACCGGCGGGCTGTACCTGATCCAAGCCGCTGCAGAGGGGCGGCAGTCGGTCATCTACCTCTTCGAGGAGCGCGAGGAGACGTTCATCCACCGGTGTCGCGAACTCGGCTACCCGATCGACGAGATCCGAGAGGAGGGACTGTTGACCGTCGAGACCGTCGACCCCCTGTCCGTGTCGGCCGAGGAGTTCGCCCACGGCGTCCGTGACCGGGTCGAGACCGACGGGGTCGAGTTGGTGTTGATCGACGGGTTCGGCGGCTACACCACCGCAATCCAGGGCACGACCGACGAACTCAAACGGAACCTCCACACGCTCACCCGATATTTGAGCCATAATGAAGTGTGCACGTTTGTGACCGATGCGACCCACCGGATCACCGGCATCGCCTCCGCCACCAGCAGCGACATCAGCCCGATGGCGGACAACCTCCTGTTCATGAGCTATATCGAACTCGAAGGGTCGCTCCGGAAGGTTATCGGCGTCCTGAAAAAACGCGCCGGCGAATTCGAGCACACGCTCCGGGAGTTCGAGATCACGGCCGACGGCGTTCAGATCGGCGACCCGATGACAAAGTTCAGCGGCATCGTCCAGGGGCAGGCACAGCTCGGAACCGGTGACCCATAGGAGCCTGGTGCGTGATGCCCCCAGACGCGACAACGGAGTCCGATCCGGACGCGACCGGGGAGACCGAGACCGTCCAGTTGTTCGTCTCCGACGACGGCAACCGGCGGGTGATCGCCGGGATGCTGGAGCGGAACTTCGCGGTCGAGACCGGGGAGTCGGTGGTCGACGCCGACCTGTACCTCGTGGAGGATCAACTGTTGTCGGAGTACCGCGACGCCCTCACGGCCCAGGTCGAGGCGTCGCATCCGACCTTCTGTCCCGTGGTGTTGATTCGGCGACGGCCCGAGACGACGAGTGTCGGCGAGCTCACCTCCGACGGCGACGTGCCGCTGCTGATCGACGAGTTCGTCGACGCGCCGATCGACCAGGGGCTGTTACTCCGCCGGCTGCGGTCGCTCCTCGTCCGGCGGCAGCAGTCCCGGGAGCTGACGCGGTACGTCGCCAACCTGGAGGAACGCGAGCGGGACCTCCGACGGTTCGAGCGTGCGGTCGAAGACACCGGCAACGCCATCGCACTCCTGAATACCGACGGGAGTATACGCTACGTCAACTCCGCCTTCGAGGAGACCACCGGCTACGCCGAGACCGAGGTGGTGGGCGAGCCGCTCCGATACCTCCGGTCAGAGAAGGTCACGTTCGACGACGCGTTCTGGCGGACGATGCGCGGCCGGGGGTCGTGGCAGGGCGAACTCGTCACCGAGCACAGCGACGGAACCCAGTACGTCGCCGACACCACGATCACCACAATCACCACCGACGACGGCGAGACCGAAGGGTTCGTCGTCGTCTTACGCGACATCACCGAGCGGATCCGGCGGGAGCAGAAGCTCCGGGACCGCGAGGAGGAACTCGACTTGCTCCGGCAGGTGCTCACCAGGGTCCTCCGGCACAACCTCAGGAACGATCTGAACGTGATCCTGGGGTACGCGGAGTTCGTCTCGGAGTCGGTGTCGGGCGAAACCGCAGACCACGTCGAGACCATCGTTCGAAAAACCAACCAGCTGCTCGAAACCAGCGACACCGCACGCCGGTACAGCGCGCTGATCGAACGGGACGAGGAGAGCGCACAGTACGACTTCTCAACGGTCGTCACCGACGCCGTTGCGACCGTGCGCGAGGCGTACCCCGAGGTACGGGTCGATGTCGACATCCCCGAGTCGTGTCCGATCGTGGCGGGTGACGGGATCCACGACGTCGTGACCGGGCTTGTCGAGAACGCCGCAAAACACAACGACAGCGCCGACCCCCGGATCCGGGTTCGGCTCCGGGCGCACGACCGCCCGATCCTGCGCATCGAGGACAACGGCCCCGGCATCCCGACCGACGACGTCAAAGCCTTCAACGCCGGCCACGAGTCGCCGCTGACACACAGCAGCGGGGTCGGGGTATGGCTCAGCAAGTGGGTGATCGAAGGTGCCGGCGGCGACCTCTCCTTTGAGACCGGGTCGGACGGAACCGTGGTGACAGTCGAGTTCCCGTCGCCGGAGACGGCGCGGGCCGGCAGCATCGACGTCACCGACCTGAAGGCCCGCGAACAGCGGCTCCGGACCATCATCGACCGGATGACTGATGCGGTGCTCAAGGTGGACGACGCCTGGCGGGTCACGTTCCTCGATACGCACGCCGAGGACGTTCTCGATGTCGACGGCGACGACGTTGTCGACAACGACTTCTGGGCGGTGTTCTCCGGGATCGGCGGCACCGAGATCGAGTCGATGTTCCGCGAGGCGATGGAATCGCGGTCGTCGGAGCACGCCGAAGCGTACTACGGGCCGATCGACGCGTGGCTCGAAGTCTACGTCTACCCCGACTTCGGCGGCGGGCTGTCGTTTTACCTCCGCGACATCTCCGAGCGGAAGGCGCGGGAACACGAACTCGAACACAGACAGCGCACCCTTCGCGATATCTACGATATCATCGCCGACCGGGAGATGTCGTTCACCGAGCAGGTGGAGTCGCTGCTGGAACTCGGCCGGGAGGAACTGGACACCGACTTCGGGTCGCTCTCCAGAATCGACGGCGACGCGTATACGTTCGAGGTCGTCGACGCCGCCGACGACTCGATCGGGGCCGGCGACGTCGTCCCGCTGTCAGCCACGAACTGTGAGGTGGTGGCCGCAGAGGAACAGACGCTTGTGGCCGGTGACATCGACCGCGACGCCCCGGAACTGACCGACCGCGCGGGCTACACCGACTGGGGGATCTCGTGTTACGTCGGTGCACCCGTGTTCGTCGACAACGAGGTGTACGGAACGTTCTGCTTCTACGATACGGATCCTCAGTCCGACCAGTTCTCCGAGTGGGAAGTGACGCTGGTGGATCTGATGAGCCGGTGGGTGAGCTACGGACTGCAAGCCCAACAGGCCAGAGAACGGATCAAAGAGGAGAACGAGCGGCTGGATCGGGTCGTATCGGTCGTCTCACACGACCTCCGGAACCCCCTGAACGTCACAGCGGGGTACATCGGGCTGGCGCAGGAAAGCGGGGACACGGCCCACCTCGACCGGGCCCAGGTGGCGGTCGACCGGATGCACGCGCTCATCGATGACCTCCTCACGCTCGCGCAGTCGGACGAGATCGATCCCGACACCGAAGTCGTCGACCTGCGCCGCGTGGTCGAACGCTCCTGTGAGGTTGTCCCCACCGATACGGCGACCGTCGAAATCGCCACCGACCGCCGGATCCGCGCGGACCCGACGCTGCTCGGGCAACTGGTCGAGAACTTCGTCCACAACGCGACGACCCACGGCGGCGACGGGGTGACGATCACCGTCGCCGACATCCCCAACGGGTTCGTGATCGCGGACGACGGGCCGGGGATCCCCGAGGCGGACCGCGAGACCGTCTTCGAGATGGGGTACACGACCGGTGACGACGGGACCGGGTTCGGACTCGCGATCGTCCAGGAGGTCGCAAACGCCCACGGCTGGGATGTGGTACTTACCGATGGCGAACACGGCGGTGCGCGGTACGAAATCACCGGTGTCGAGACCGTCGAGGAGTGATACCGGAGAACTGTGCCCGTCTGTGGGCTGCTGTCCGGCACGCGATGCCAGTGCTCGGGATGCTGGCTGACGAAACATATACTATTTTACTATCAAAAGAAACTGTCATATCTGGGGATTACGAATATCAAAAGCCAGTGTATGAAGCTATTCGGGCGCCAGCACGTATAACAGAGATGTATAGAATACTCAGAAATGATTTAGAAGAGAGTTATACAAGAATACGTTCATTTCGGTAGCGCTCACATACACGGACCGTTGCGGGCGCCGTCACGAACCCTGTCGAGTTTGGACCCGAATGGGGCCACAAAATAACAACCGTACGTACGTTATTCTGCGGTGTGTCCTTCCATCGAGCGGCGGTGACTGGGTGGGAGCAGGCAGTTGATTCTCACGCAGAATACTGTGACGGAACACCTGTTCGGCCGGATTAGATTCTATTGGGTACGAGTAGGTCGCTCGGATCCCGATGATCCGGGCCGACGGATTATTTCGGCTATAAAATGCGTTTATTCAATCGATCGCCGGCTGTACGGATCCGGTACATATTCACACCGGACCGGTAACTCCCCCGTGTGGACACGTGTGACACGATCGTCCTCATACTGTTGGCGATAACGACGTGACGATTCTCGACACCCCGGGGTGTCGAAATCCGTCACGTGACGATAGCCGACAGTATCAACCGGGCCACCGATTGTGACCGCGGGCGCGTGGACCGGTCGACTCTGCCCGGCGATCGCGGAGTACCTAACGCCCGAGCGCAACGTGCTCGGGTGGTTCCAGCCCACCGACCCCGCGACCGTTTGTCCGGCGCGGATCTCGACAGTCGGCGTGCGGCACTACTATTGGTTACGATAATGCGTATCAGTCCCGCGATGACCGGCTATGTGATATGTAACATGGGATAACCGTGCTCGGGAATCCGATCGGCCCGCCAGTGCCGTCTGTGGCCTGGGTATGGTGTGTACGATCCTACATCTGTACTCGATCGATATTCCCATCGGCGTCCTGTGCGATCACTCCCCACTGGGAAGAATCGATAGCAGCACCACTCAACCCCGAGAATACGCTTCGTTGGTCGGCTACGTTGCCATCGGTTGTATAAACGTAGACCGTCCCGTCTTTATCCATAACCCACAACTCGTCCTCGTGGTACGCAACACCTGCGGCATTTGTTGTTTCGGATCCGATAGGGAACTGACTCTTCTCATTGCCGTCGCGTCCGTACTCGTATATCCTGTTGGAAAAAATATCACCGATCCAGAGGGATCGTCCGCCGAATCCAACTCCTGCCGGGTCCCCGCTCGACTGAAATTCGACACTTTCGGCACCCGTAGTCGGATCGAACCGAACAACATCGTCCGAATTGAAATCAACGATCCACAGGTCTGACCCGTCATATGTCATTCCGGAGCCAACATCGTGCGAAATATCAATTTTCTTATCAACTTCTTCCGCGTATGGATCGATGCGAGCGATATAGTTCGGATCGCCGTCGATAATCGCATAGATACGATCCTCTATCGCAGCAAGGCCGCCCCGGACGTTCTCTTCGAGTTCAACCGGGAACGTGACCTGTTGTTCCGTGTCATCAGTTTCGGCTTTCTCGATCCGGACCGAGTGATACTCGACCTCGTGTCCGCGTCCCTCCCCGAGGTGGATATCGTAACTGTTGTCGAACTCATCGGAGAAGTCATAATCGGTCTCGTAGGTTTCACCGTTGCGAGTCACTTGCGTGATCGTATTCGAATCGAAATCGACGGTGAGGCTGTAGCGTAGGATCTCAGTCGAAGTGGTCGCCGTCTCAATGGTCCGGTTTCCATCAGTTCCACCTTCCAGTTTGAGACTGTCATTCGCCTGCCATCGGTGCTCTCTGAGATCGATCTCTACGTCCCCATCCGTAACTCCGAATCCATACCCCCAATAGTCGGGGGTTCGTGTCCGCTGTTCAACAACAATCCGCTGGACGCCATCCGCGGTGAACGACTCGATAGAGCGCATGTCACCCCCCTCGTTGTACTCTTTCGGCGAGCTGTGAAGGAGGTACGTGTCCTCTTCCCGAATCTGCTCGTCGTCCGTGGCACTGACAGTCCAGGCGTTCTCGTAATTACTGTTTGCAAAAGTATCCTCAAAAACTGTCAGTTTACCCCCAGAAGACGTCGATGTCCGAGTCTCACTCGGCGTGGATCGGTCTGCCGAGTCGGACGTCGGCTCTGCGGTCACCGTTACTGCAGTCTCCACATCAAACTCCGCAATGGTGGCTGGGGAGTTACTATTGGGCCGGTACACGAGTTTGATACGTTCGTCTACAGTAACTGGCTCACCCCAGTTTACGATCGACGGCCCGATGGTCGCAGTCGCACCCTCGGACAGACGGCTTGACTCGGTAACGCTCGTCGAGCCCAACTCGTTCCACCGGACCTGGGCACCCCGGGAGGAGCGTATCTGGAGTGCCCCGGCCATCGGTTGATCACCATCTTTGAACGTAACCCGGAGCTCCTGGGCAGCCGATTCGTAATCAAACGTGAATACCGCGTCCGGGATCTCCTCGCCACCTGTCGATTGGCCGCCCACGAACCGGTTGACCGTCGACGTACACCCGGCGAATACGCTACACGCGCCAATAACTCCAGCCTGTAGCACCCTCCGTCTCTTTTCCATACGCGGGCGACAATTGGTATAATCTTAAAATCTTCCGTGATTTTCGGTCGTTCGGACACGGATATGTGTGACGTGGCGGAGTTCTACGGGCCTTCAGTCGCAAATCGCCGCGTTCAGTAGTAGTAGAGTCAACGGCCCCGATTTCGTCTGTGTAACGGGACGCGGTACTATTACCGGCAACACCATACCCGCCTAGTCGTGTTCTCTCCCGGTCATCCCAAGACACGTGTCGAATACCTCTCAACCGGCATAGAACGCATTCGACCGACCATACGAGTAGGAACCGCTCCCACTACGTAACCCGTTACCGTCGGGCGAGATACGTTTTAAATGCACGGTAGCACCGTGACCGTATTTCAATCCCTTATCAATATAAGGTCCAAAACCGTAGCCACGCGGACACAACAGGTTCGCATGCGGCACCAACACATCGGTCTCGTGCTCACCGTCGCGGGCGCGGCGCTGTTCGGGACGCTCGGAATCTTCGGGAAGGTCGCCCCGGCGGTGGAGCTCTCGACGTCGACGCTCCTCGGCGTGCGCTTTGCGGCGGCGACGGTCATCTTCTGGGTCCTCCTCGCAGTCTCGGGCCACGGTCGGGTGCGGTCGCTCCGAGTATTCGCCGCGGAGATCGGGTTGGGCGTCGTCTACGGTGTGATGTCTCTCGCCTACTTCGAGGGGTTGGCGTGGCTGTCGGCGGGGGTCGCTGCGCTCTTGCTTTTCACTTATCCCGTGCAGGTGACGCTCGGGTCCGCCGCGCTGCTCGACGAGCCGGTGACGCTGCCGAAACTTCTCGCGTTGGCCGCGGCGGTCTCGGGGGTCGCACTCGTGGTCGGCAGCGGTGCCGAGTTCGCCATCGCGGGGGCGGTGCTCGTCGGACTCGCCTCGGTGTGTTACACGGTGTACGCCATGGGGACACGGATGGTGATGGCGGACCTCCACCCGTTGGTTCATGCCGCCCACGCCTTCCTCGGCGCCACCGCTACGGTCCTCGGATACGGGGCGGTGGCGGACACGCTCTCCGTGCCGGCGACGGCTGCAGGGTGGTGGCTGATCGCGGGGATCACCGTCGTTGGAACGGTGGTTCCCATTCTGCTTTTCAGCGCGGGGTTGGCCCGGATCGAGGCCAGCCGCGCGAGCATCGTGAGCACGAGCGAGCCGCTGACCACCGTCGGTCTGGGGGTCGTACTCCTGGGAGAGGCGTTCACGGCCGCGATCGGCGTCGGCGCCGCGCTGATCCTCTCGGGAGTCGTTCTCACCGCACCGGGCGTCGAGCGCGCGGTTCGTCGTCGGCTCCCCGGCGCGGCGGTCGACCGCACGCCCGGAGCCGACAGATGAGCGACGTCACCGCCACAATCCGGCTTGAGTCCCCAACGCTCGCGCTGACGGAGGCGGTCGGCCACGACCCGACCGCGACCGTCCGGCCCGTCGTCGGTGCGGGCACCGTGCCGGACTCCGATCGGTACGTGTTTACGGTCCGGTCGGCGGATTTCGACCGGTTCGAGGCCGGCCTCCGCCGGGACGACACCGTCGCGGCGTTCGAGCGCGTGGTCCCGGCCGAGGGGGAGTCGGTGTACAGCTTCGCGTACACTCCCGAAGCGACACTGTTCTCGCCGGCGATCGCGGCGGTCGACGGCGTCTCCAGGGAGTGGATCAACGACGGGACCGCGTGGACGGTCCGCGTCTGGCTCCCCACCCGGTCGGGGCTGGCACAGCTACAGTCGTACGCCGCCGACGAGGGCATCGAGTTCAGCCTCGAACAGGTCACCGACTACGACACGCCAGTCGGCTCCGACTCCGGGCTGACCGCAAAACAGGAGGCGGCAGTACGGGTCGCTCTGGAGCTGGGATACTTCGAGGAGCCGCGCGAGGCGTCACTCGAGGCGGTCGCGGCCGAACTGGGGATCACACAGCCCGCGGCGGGCGGGCGACTCCGCCGGGGGCTCAAGCGGCTCGCTGTCGCGGCGACCGACGACGGGGACCGGGAGTAGCGACTATCTTCCGACCTTACTCCGGTGCGAGCAGGCGCTCCTGAACCAACTGTGCGATGCCCGCCAGGTGTGCCTGCCCGAACGCCGCGACGAGCAGCGCGCCAAGGGAGTTGAACATCATGTCGCGAACAGTGTCGTCGAGGCCGTGCTGGGCCAGTGGCATCTCCAGTCCGGTCGCGTCGGCGGCGATATCGAGCCCGAACTCGAAGAGTTCCCAGACCACGCCGAACGAGAGCACGATCACAAAGATGTAGACGAACGCCACCCGGCGCGGGATGTGGATGTCGTCGCTGTGAATGTCGACCGCGCGGGCGACAGTGTACCCCGCCGCCGCGATCAGCGACGCCGACATCGCGTGGGTGATGTTGTCCCAGAAGAAGAGTCGAGTGTAGAGTCCGGCCGATCCCAGCGTGTGGAGGAACACCGCAGTGGTGATCCACAACGCCAGCCACGGATCAAGCGGCAGGTCGTAGTTCCGCTCTAGGACGGCGGGAACGAACGTAATGAGCAGCGTGACGCCGCCGTTGATGATCGCCTTCGGTTCGCCGGCGACGACGCCGTAAACCATCAGCCCGCCGAGCGCGAGCTGCATCCCGCGAGTGAGCCGCCGCTGGGCCCGAACCGAGAGGCGGGGAAGTAGCGTCACCGGCGACCCACCCGTCGGATCGCCCGCCAGAGCCACTGGTCACGTCGTCTGAAGTACCCGTCGAAGAGCAGTCCCGCCACGATGCCGGCGAGCGTGACGTAGAGCCACTCCATCATGAGCGTCTCGTTGTCGACGAGGTAGCTCGTCCCGAGGAACCTGTCGGCGTTCCACCGGAACACCGTCCACGCCCCGACCGCCGCCAACGTCGTCAGGACGACGAGGACGACGGCAAACCAGTGTGTCACCCGGAGTGTCGTGAACGTGTGGAGTTCGACCACGACGAGCAGCGCGAGTCCGGCCAGGGCGACGTAGGTGGCGAAGGTCCCGAGCGTGCCGCCCACGAGCCCACGGACCAAAACCGGAGCCAGCGCCAGCACCAACAACTCCCACGGGAGCATCACCCGCCACTCCCGGTAGACGACCGGTGGCAACAGTACGACACCGGCGACGAACGCCGTGAAAAGCACCCACTGGAGGTCGACGTCGACGACGCTATCAACGAACACGCCTGCCAGGACGGCGACAAGCGCCCACGCGATGAGAGCGTTGGTCCGGCCGTCCCGGAAGAGCCGGTCGAACACGTCCTCGATCTCGGCGGTTTCCGCGGCGTCGTCCGGATCCGATGTACCGCCGTTCATCGGTGGGACAGGAGGCGGCAGCGAGTGATAATACTGTTGGCTATAACGACGTGAAGATTTTCGATACCCGGAGTATCGAAATCCATCACGTGACGATAGCCGACAGTATAAACCCAGCGCCACCGGTCGCGTCGACCCGTCATGCCCAGGTGAGACGGCGTGGTGTCACGGGGCCGATCGTCCGTCTTGGCCAGTATCCAATGTTGATGCCCGGCCGACACCAACGATTTACATCGATGGACGGGATAAAACGGGTATGTCTACGAGAACACCCCGCGCGCTCCGGATCGCGGTGGTGGGAAGCGGGCGGGTTGCGGCTGCCCTCTCGGGGTGGGACGACGATGCCGGACGCGACGTTGCTGTCGAATCGGTCGCACCCACCGATTTCCCGGACGGGGTCGATCCCGAGGGAGTCGACGGCGCCGTTCTCGATGTGCGCGCCGAGGGGGTTGATGCGGCCGCGGCCGCGATGCGGTTGGAACGGCGGCCTTCGGCCGTGCCAACGGTGCTCCTGACCGACGGATGGGACGGAAGCCGCGTCGCTGACGCCCTGGCTTCGGGAACCTCCACCGTGCTCCCGCGTGCCCTTCTCGAGGACGACCCGGACGCGCTGGCCCGGCGGATCGTCTCGATGGCGACGGCGACGGACGACCGGGACCCCGTAGTCGACCGCGAGCGCCGATCCGTTCTCTTCGACAACAACCCCGACCCGGTGGTCCGGATCCGGTTCGAGGCGGGCGATCCGATCATCCGGGGGGTCAACGCGGCTTTCGAGGACGTATTCGGGTTCCCGGCGGAGACGGTTATCGGCGACAGCCTCGTTGAGACGCTCGTCCCGGAGTCGGACCGGGCGGGCCACAGCCGGATCCGTGACAGGGTCAGGCGTGGCGAGGCGCTCGAGAGGGAGGCCACGCGGCTGACCGCCGACGGCCCCCGGGAGTTCCTGTTTCGGGTCATCCACTTCGCCACCGACCCGGAAGCCGAAACGGGGACCGAGGCGTACGTGTGGTATACGGACGTTACGGACCAGAAGCGGCGCGAGCGGTTCGTCCAACGACTCCACGAATCAACCGACAGGATACAGAACGCCGACACCGAACAGGAGGTGTGTGCGGCAACTGTCGAGGCCGCCGAATCGGTGCTCGGCTTCGACGCGCCGGCCTGTTGGCTCGCGACCGACTCCGATCGGTTGCGTCCAGTCGCCGGCGACGCCTCGGCGTGGCCTCCGGAAGGCCCCGACAACTCGACGACGTTCGGCCCCGGAGACCCCGCGTACGCCGCCTTCGACACGGACACAGTCACGGCCGTCGGAGCCGACGCCGCGCCGGCCGACGCAGGCGGTGGCGTGTTCGTCCCACTGGGGGGTCACGGCGTCCTCGGCGCCGGCACCGCGGGACCGGACGGCGTCGGCGACACCACGAGGGATGCCGCCCGGATCCTGGCTCACCATGCCGCGATCGCGCTGGACCAAGCGGCAAAGCGGCGTGCGCTCCGCGAGAGCGAGCGACGCTTCCGGCTCATCGCCGACCGGATCGACGAGGTGATCTTCCTGTCGGAGCCGGACTTCTCGGAGGTCTTCTACGTCAACGACGCCTACGAGGACGTCTGGGGCGAACCGGCCGAGCGCCTCTACGAGAACCCACGGAGCTTCGCTGACGCGATCGACCCCCGGGACCGGGCGTCCTTCGAGGCGGAGTTCACTGCGATGCTCGACGACATCGACCGGGGCGATCCCGACGATCGGTACGAGTTCGAATACCGGATCCGTCCCGAGCCCGACGAGAGCCGGTGGGTTCGCGCCACGGGATACCCCGTCACACTCCCGAGCGGCGACACGCGGTTCGTCGGCATCGTCGAGGACGTGACCGAACGCCGGGAACTCGAAGCGGCGTACCGCGGCATCTTCGAGAGCGTCTCGGACGGACTCGTCGTCCACGACCCCGAGACCGGCGAGATACGCGACGCCAACGACCGGTTCTGTGAGATGCACGGGTACGACCGCGAGGAGTTGATCGGCGAGACCGTCGCCGTTGTCACCGGGCCGGAGCACACGTACGAACGCGCAGCCGAACGCATCCAGGCAGCCCGCGAGGAGGGGCCACAGCTTTTCGAGTGGCGGAACCGCGACGCCGACGGCGAGGTCTTCCCGGTCGAAGTCCACCTGAGTGTCGTGGAGATCCGGGGCGAAGAGCGCGTGCTTGCGAGCGTCCGCGACATCTCGGAGCGCCGCCGGACCGAGCGCCGCTTGGGTGAGGTCTTGGATCGGATCGACGAGGCGGTCTACATAACGCCCGCGGACAACCTCGCGACGGCCACACGGGGGCCGGACTACCTGAGTTCGGGGTACGAACGGATCTGGGGACAGCCGCTCGACGCGCTCCGTGAACGGTACGAGAACGGCTTCTTCGATACCCTTCGGCCCGAAGACCGCGAGGAGTACCGCGCGTTCGTCGAGGCGGTCGCCGAGGACGTTGCGGCCGGCACGGCGGCGGACAGTTACGACATCGAGTACCGGATCGAACGTCCCGACGGGGAGGTCAGGTGGGTCCGGTCGGAGTACTACCCGATCGAGTGGGGGTCGGGGCCACCTCGGGTCGTGATCGTCAGCCGCGACGTCACCGAACGGAAACGCACCCGGCGCAACCTCCGGACGATCGCCGAGCGCGTCGACGAGGCGATCTACATGTCGTCGGCGGACAAACGCGAAGTGTACTACGCGTCGCCGTCGTTCGAGGAACTGTGGGATCTGCCGATCGAGCGGGTCTACGAGGACCCGCAGGCGTTCATCGACCGGGTTCACCCCGACGACCGCGAGTGGTTTCGCGAGGAGTACGACCGGATCCTGGCGGATCTCACCCGACCGGACCGGACGCCGCAGGACACGTACGAACTGGAGTACCGCGTCCGCCACCCCGACGGCACGGTCCGGTGGATCAGTGTGCGCGGCTACCCGGTGTTCGACGGTGCCGGCGGCGTCGACCGGTGGATCGCGGTCAACCGCGACGTGACCGACCGGAAAGCCCGGGAGCGCCGGATCGCGTCGTTCGACGACGCGACCGAGGACCTCACCACCGCGGACTCGGCGACGGAGGCGGCCGAGACCGCAGTCGAAGCCGCCAGGAGTACCCTCGATCTCTCGACGGTGGGGGCGTTCCTCTACGACGACGACGCGGGCGTGCTCCGACCCGAAGCGCTCGCCGGGGCGCTCGACGACGCCGGGGTGGAACCGATCGGATCGGACGGGGGGCGACTCTGGGACGCCTTCGCGACCGGAACCGTGGCCGCCCCGGCGGACAGTAGGGACCGGTCGGACGCTGACACCTCGGACGGCGACGGCGGATCGGGCCCGCTTTCGAGCCTCGAAACGTGGCGGGCGATCCCGCTCGGGACCCACGGGGTGTTGGCGGTCGGCGCCTCCGAGGGCGACTTCGAGTCGGGGACCGTCCAGACGGCCCACGTACTGGCTGCGACGCTTGAGGCCGCCCTTGCGCACCTCCGCGGGCAACAGCAGGTCGCCGACCGCGAGCGGGAACTCCGGACGCAGACCGAACGCGCCGAGCGGCTGGACCGGATCGCCCGGCTCACCCGGCAGGTCGAGGCCGCGATCACCGACGCGACGACCCCCGGCGAGGTCGAGCAGGCGGTGTGTGACCACCTCG
>UEZM01000005.1_pt1 | contig 15514 bp, 11 predicted proteins | sample 1903751 | NCBI WGS metagenome assembly UEZM01 (sample SAMEA4776353, study PRJEB27445) | saltern metagenome | biome: Hypersaline environment; feature: solar saltern; material: Pellet | place: Spain | collected 2012-08 | depth 0 m | reverse complement strand
GAGCCAATGCCGGAAGGTCAGGTAGGCGATTGCCCCGCGCGCCTGGAGGGGGCAGAGCGTGAGGCGTGGGCGGAGCTGGTTGAGCAAGTCCCTGACCGTGTTTTAACTAATGCGGATCGGTGGGCGGCGGAAATGGCATGCCGGCTTATGGCGCGTGTTTGGTCCGGTGATATCAACACGGGTGAGATGGGACACCTGATTAAGCTTTTGTCTCAGCTTGGTATGACTCCTGCGGATAGAAGCAAGATCAACGTGGAACCGGCAAAGCCGAAAAACGAGTTTGAAGACTTCAAGTGAGTCATACCGACGCGGCATTTCAGTACGCTCGCGATGTAGTGGCGGGCGAGATCAGTGCGTGCAAATGGGTGCGCCTTGCGTGCGAGCGTCAGCTTAACGACCTAGAGCGCGAAGGCTTCCCGTATGTGTTTGATGCGGAGCGCGCGGATCGGGTTTGTCGCTTTATTGAAAAGTTGCCGCACATTAAGGGCAAGTGGGCTGGCGGCAAACTAACGCTTGAGCCGTGGCAGGCGTTCATTTTGACCACTGTATTCGGATGGGTAGACGAGGACGGAAACCGCCGGTTTCGTACTGCCTATACCGAAGTGCCGCGTAAGAATGCAAAGTCTACGCTTACGTCCGGTGTGGCGCTGTACATGCTCGCGGCGGATGGTGAGCCGGGGGCCGAGGTGTACTCGGCGGCTACCACTCGCGATCAGGCGAAAATTGTGTTTGCCGATGCACAGCAAATGGCGCGCAAGTCGCCCGGCTTGCGTGAGGCGCTAGGCGTTACGGTTGGTGCGCACAACATCCACGTATTGCAGACGGCTAGCAAGTTCGAGGCGCTGTCCGCCGAGGCGCGAGAGGCCCTCCAGACCCGATTCGAGGAGTCGATCCTCCCCACCCTGACCCCGTTGGCGTTCGACCCCGCCCACCCGTTCCCGTTCATCTCGAACCTCTCGTTGTCGCTCGCGGTGCTTTCGGAGGACGGCAGCGGCGAGACCACGTTCACCCGGATCAAGATCCCGCCGAACCAGCCGCGGCTGCTCGAACTCCCCGACTCCTCCGGGGAGTACGTCCTCCTGGAGGATCTGATCGAGGCCAACCTCGACCTGTTGCTTCCGGACATCGACATCGTCGACGTCTCGAAATTCAAAGTTACACGCAACGCCGAGGTCCGGCGGAACGAGGAGGTCGCCGAGGATCTCATCGATATGGTCGAGGAGGTGCTCGAACAGCGCCGGTTCGCGACTGTCGTCCGCCTGGAGGTCGACGCCGACATGCCGGCGCGGTCGGTGTCGATCCTGAAAGAGCACCTCGACGTGAGCGACCGGGAGGTCTTCCACCGGACGGGACCGATCGACTTCGAGGACTTCTTCACGCTGGTGGAGTTGGACCGCCCGGATCTCAAACTCCCGGCGTGGACGCCGCGGCCACACCCGCGGCTGCGGTCGTCGGCGGGCGACTCGGGCGGCCGGAACATCTTCGACGAGATCCGCGAGGGCGACATCCTTGCACACCACCCGTATCACTCCTTCGAGGGCACAGTCCAGCGGTTCCTCGACGCGGCCGCGAACGACCCGGATGTACTCGCGGTGAAGGCGGCGATCTACCGGACCGCCAGCGACTCGAAGGTGATTCAGAGTCTCATCGACGCCGCGGAGGCGGGCAAGCAGGTGGCGGTGATGGTCGAGCTCAAGGCCCGCTTTGACGAGCGGAACAACCTCGAGTGGGTCCGACAGCTCGAAGAGGAGGGGATCCACGTTGCCTACGGCACCGTCGGGCTGAAGACGCACACCAAGACCGCCATCGTCGTCCGTCAGGAGGACGACGGCGTCAAGCTCTACTCCCACGTCGGGACCGGAAACTACCACTCCGAGACCGCGAAGGGGTACTCCGATCTGGGGCTTCTGACCGCCGACCGCGACGTCGGCCAGGACCTCACGAAGGTGTTCAACTTCTTCACCGGCCCGACGCTCGACGACCGTTTCCGGAAACTGCTGATCGCCCCGGTCACGATGCGGGAGCGGTTCACCCGGATGGTCCGCCGGGAGGCCGAACACGCCCGCGCCGGACGCCGGGCCCGGATCGTCGTGAAGGTCAACGGACTCGAGGATCCGCAGATGGTCGAGGAACTGTACCGCGCGTCGATGGCGGGCGTCGAGATCGACCTGATCGTCCGGGATATCTGTCGGCTCCGCCCCGGGATCGAGGGGTTGAGCGAAACCGTCCGCGTGCATTCGATTGTGGGCCGGTTCCTCGAACACGCCCGGGTGTTCTACTTCGAGAACGCCGGCGACCCGCGGTGGTTCCTCGGATCGGCCGACTGGATGACCCGCAACCTCGACAACCGGGTCGAAGCCGTCACCCCGGTCGAAGCGACTGCCCTCCGGAAGCAGCTCCGATTTGTGCTTGCGGCGTCGCTGTCGGACAACCGACGGCGGTGGGTGATGCAGGCCGACGGGAGCTACGAGCAGGTCACCCCGGGTGAGGATCCGGTCTGTGACATCCAGGAGATGCTTATGCAGGCGACCGACGCGGCGCTCGACCGCGGCCACGGCCCCGGGTTGGCCGTCGACGCGGACCTGATCGACAGCGACCTCCTCGTGGAACCGATAGAGGAGTCCGCGGACTTGTCGTCACCGGACACCTCAGAGACCGACGCCGACGAGGCGGCCGACGTCAACGATCGAACCGACGACCCAGCCGGTGTGGAGTCGGGATCGGACGATGCGAATACCGCGGACAGCGCAGACGAAACGGGCGGAACGGACGATCACGCCGAGTAAGCGGTACTCTCCGATGCAGGCTGCAAGAGGGTGTCATAGAACTCGTATCACGCTGTTCATTCCACAATCTCCGAACCGGATCGTCCGTTAGTAGTTGCGTGTGAATGTACCGCTGAGATCTCCACCAGATTTCGTTGATCTTCATAGCGGCTTGCTGATACTGTTTGCTATACCGACGTGAAGATTTTCGACACCCCGGGGTGTCGAAATCCGTCACGTGACGATAGCCGACAGTATGAATCCACAGCGCGTATATACAGCACGAGATATAGTAGCGTTTGCAAGTCTTCGCTGACTCGACCGCACGCCGTCGTGCGATCGGCTGTGCAACCAGTTGCAAACGCTACTATAAAAGCAAACGCAAACTGCTAATTCGTAAGTATCTGGTAGTGATTCGTAGAGAGAGGGTTGATGATGGAGCTGATTGGCTCCTATCTACGTACTCACTACGAGGACATCGAAGACCTCTACCGGGAGAACATCTACCGATTAGCGATATAGTTAAATTCGGAACAGACGTTCGAGTTTTTCCTGTATCTCTTCCATCTTCTGCGGCGGAATTTTCCCGAGACGCCACGAATCCGAATCATCGCCCTCCGGTCTCACTCGCCCCTTAAATGATACAGTGGTTATTAAATTCAGAATAGCTACTGAATCACTGTCTAGCCCGTCAATTGTTCCGGGAAGTCTGACTTCACGAGAGAAGCTTTGCTTGTCACGCGATGAAACTGGGGCAACGACCACCGCTCTATCATCGGAATTAGCATATTGGACTACAATTGCTGGATGAGGGTCCTCAAATTCGCCCGGCTCGGAGTCTTCAGAAGGTGTAAAATCAACGTGAATGAGGTCCCCGTATTCCGGGAAGCTCAATCACTAATCACCTCTGCTCCCATTTCCGAGACGCGTTTAACCATTTCCTCATCTAGCGACTGCTCGTCATCCTCCCCGTTTCCCCCAGACTCTAGTTTCTCCATATCCTCTATTTCTGGGTCCAATCCAACTGACTCTCTCCTCTCTGCCAGAGAGTCGAGTTCGGCTTTCCACGATCCGTCCCGGTATTTTTCGGTATTCGTCTCAACCTTCGGACGAAGCTCATCAACGTTCTCTCCCCGCATCGTCTCAAGAGATATTTCTTGACCCACAAAGTCCCAGACCGTATTGTAGAACTTCCGAATAGCATTATTAATGAAGGCTTGCTGACTTGATGATAGCTCATCTTTTGCATCAGCTTTAGAGATAATACTGGTCAGCAATTTCCGATATTCTTCAAGCGGCTCTAGGGTGTGTTCCAAGGAGTCAAGCTTCGCTATTTCCTCACTCACTGGGAGGAACTTCTTGTCCAGTCCATAATAGAACTCTGTCGAGCTCTGATGCCAATCTCTCCCGTCCCCGATTGCGTCAAGCGTTTGTTGGAGGCGTGCGCTGGCTTTATACAACTCAGTAAATCGAGCGGCATATTCATCTTTTGGCGCATACTTATCGTAGAAATCTACCAAGTAGACTTTCGTCTCCTCTGCAGTCACGATTCTATCAAATTCGTCGTCAAGCTCTCTAAGGAAATAGTACGCAAATGCTTCTGTCGAAAGGTGGTCTTTGCTCGGCAGTCTACTTTCCCCCAAGTGTGCGATATCATCTCCCGGTTGAGGACTTAGCGCTACTCCGGTGTCTGTGGTAACATCCTCAGGGGCAGGACCGTATTTGAACCAGCCGAAAGTCAGTCCCAAGTCGCGGTCCTCGTTAACAATATACTGGAGCTTGTTCAGACGAATCTTATCGAGATGGATCTCGTCTTCGGTAAATCGCCCCTCCTGTTTACCGAGATAGAGCGCATACCGGATTCCCTCTTTTATATCCAAAAGAAGGGATTCCTCGTCTCCGGGAGTGAGCATATGCATATCACTTAGCACCGAATCACTTTATCGCTTTCATCGTACTTCTCATACTGTCGGCTATCGTCACGTGACGGATTTCGACACCCCGGGGTGTCGAACATCTTCACGTCGGTATAGCCAACAGTATCAGTCGGATATGGACGCTTCAGAGTCTCTAATTCCTGTAACCTTCTATTTTTATAAGTTCAGGAGTCGGACATAGTTGGCTTCACACTGATCCGGAGGAACCAACCGGTCAATGAAACTGCCTACGAATCAGCGAAATTAACACCTGGTATCTCGAATCGTGCACCGCCGTTTTCGCTTTCGGACAGTTGAACCCCCCAGTTGTGTGCCTCCGCAACCTATTTGACGATGCTCAATCCAAACCCGGTCCCACCCGTATTCGTCGAAAAGCCGACCTCGAAGATGTCATCACGCTTCGCTTGCGGAATCCCGGGGCCGTCATCCGCTATGTAAAAGCCGTTCTCGAACGCGCCAATCGTGACGGTCACGTCATCGCCACCGTGTTCAACTGCGTTGCGAATGAGGTTTTCAAAGAGCTGTTTCAAGCGACTCCGATCAGCCTGAACCGTTCGGTCGGTGTCGGTGACGAGAGTAGCTCCATTGGTCTCGACGGCTGCCCAGCAGTTGTCTATGAGCGCCGAAAGATCGACTGCGGTGAACTCCGTCACCTCATGACCGTCCCGAGCGAGGGTGAGTAGATCCTCAATTAACGCTTCCATCCGGGCGTGGGCCTTCCCGATCGCGTTTAGATGCTCGCTATCATATTCGCCCTGTGCTAACTCGAGCCGTCCTTGCGCGACGTTCAGTGGGTTCCGTAAGTCGTGTGAGACGACGTTTGCGAACTCTTCAAGCTGCTCGTTCTGCTGCTGTAACTGCTCGGTCGCCTGCCGGCGAGTGAGTTCCGCCCCAACCCAGTCACCCAGCAACTCCACAAACGTTTGCTCCCACTCGGAGAACGCTTCGGAACGAGGCTCAACGTCGTAGAAACAAAATGTACCGTACGATGCGTCGTTGACGACAACCGGTGCACCGAGATAACACGCAATTCCCCACTCCGAATCGACTAACTCTGGAGCGTCAGCCGCAACATCACTAAGAACGAGCGGTTCCGCAGTCTCGAACACCCGTTCACAGATCGGGAGTTCAATGAGGTCGATTGTGTCCCCAGCCTGCAGATCAATTCCGGGAGCAACTGCAACGCGCTCGAACTCGTATTGGTCCTCTTGTATGTGTGAGAACGTCGCATAATCCGTTCCGATATGGTCTCGTGCGACCGCTAACAGCGCCTCGAGCTGTTCGGATACCGACCGGTCACCGTCCGCGATAATCTCGTACGCACTCCGGAGTGTTTGTTCTCGATCCGTAATCTTTTCCTCACGATGTTTCCGCTCGGTGACGTCGTGGAGTGCTCCTCGGAGCGTCGTCACGTCCCCGTTGGTGAATGCCCTGGCAAACGTCACGTCCACGAGGCGTTCGTCGCCGTCCTGTGCCTGGAGGCGCCAAGTTCCGTGTGTCCGCTCGCCCGTCTGGCGTGCGCGGTCGATGGTCTGTCGGACGTCTTCTCGGTCCTCGGGGTGATACAGGCCAATTGCATCATCAAGGGAGAGGCCTGCCTCGGTAGGAAGATCAATGAGGTCACGGAGGCCGTCAGTCAAACGTAACTCGCCGCTTTCAGTATCCAGCTCGAAGCTGCCGGTGTCCCCGGCGAACTCGGTCATACGCATCTGTTGTTCCTGTCTGTCGGCCCGCTGTGTCTCACGTCGTGCCTGAACGGCATTCCGGATCCGGTTGCCCAACAGTTCGTACTGTTCGGAGCCGGAGCCTTTCTGTAGGTAATCGGTCACGCCCGCCGATATGGCCTCGCTGGCGACGGACTCGCTGCCTTTGCCGGTGAAGAGAATGAACGGCAGCTCGGGGTACTCCTCACGGACTGTCTGCAAGAACTCGATCCCGTCCATGCCGGGCATATTGTAATCCGAGATAACGCAGTCGGGCGGGCGGTCGTTTACCATCTCTAATCCTTCCTCGACGCTGGTTGCAGTCTCGACGGCAAACTGGTCGTTCTGGCGTTCGAGGAACGTTCCTGTCAGATCCGCGATAGAGGGTTCGTCGTCAACGTGAAGAACACTGGTTAACTGGGTCATACCCCTCGGTGGAAGAGCAGTAGTGGAAGCCATAATAGAAAGGATGGGCCGTGGCCCGGTAGGGTTGGTTATTGCGCAAGCAACACCATTACCCGACCCGGGGTGACTGGTCGGTGGCCAGTGTACTGGCGATGAGCTGATCGATACCCCGCTGGAGGAGCGATGAGACGGCTTGGCGTGTGATGTCGAGTTCGTCTCCGGGGTCTTCTTGAGTGGCTCCACGTGGGGACTCGAAGTAGCCACGGTTGTACGCCAGTTCCAGGGCAGTCCGCTGGTCTGCTGTCAGGTTGTATTCCTTACCGTCGACGGTGTCATAGAATTATTCTCATGGCTATCGGTGGATTCAGCGGTACCAGCTCTGAGCCTGCTGTCTGGGGCTCGATAGAAATCACGGGCGCTACGCCGAACCACGCCAACCGAGCAAGAACAGTCACTATACGGGAATAAGATGCCTATCTTTGAACGATTCTAAGCCCCATGCACCTAGTGCACGCTCTTCTATGACTGTAACTCTCTGAAAAGGTAACGAGGCTGACTGTACCATGTGAAGACTTCTATGACAGGCTGTACCGTCCGTAAACGGGGAGACCGAATGGAGCTGTGTGAGTTCAATCGAGAGATCGTGGTTTCGACAATATGTTCGAAACGTAGAGAGTTCTGACTGATTTTGAGCGCGGACGTTGAATACCCATTGGCCACCGTGTCCCTTGCCGGACAGGAGCGTGATGTCGGTGTTGATGATCGCTGTGAGGACGCTCTCGTGGTCGAGGTTCCAATCGATCCGAACGAACATCGCCTCTTCGATTTGATCGATAACGGTTATCTGATTGATACCGGCATCATCAGCAAGGTCGGTGGTGAGTTTGGTAGTATCGTCGGTGTAAATCCAGAAGTAGGGAATGGCGGCCGTGGTGGTTGGCACGACTCGATCCAGTTCGATGGTTACGGAGGATAATTGCTCGAACACACCATTCAGCGGGAACGCCGAGTCTTCGACAGTGAACGATGCTTCAAGTCCCATAGAGACGATTAAGCGGGGAGACTCATCAGTGCGGTGCTCGCTGTCCCGCTGCTGGACACTGTTTCATACGGATTATCGTAGTCAATTACCGGTCATTGCCGACCCCGTCTCCAGCAATGACCGGTAATTCGTTACAATAATCCGTATCAGACGACTGTTCTCGTCTCTTACGGAACTGCGGCGATCTTCTCGCTGCTTCGATCCTGGTGTGTCGCCGTCGGATCGACTGTAATGAACGCCCCACGGCGGTAGTCGTAGGCTGTCAGCGTCCCGCCGTACACACACCCCGTATCGAGGCCGACCGCGTGCTCGTACTCGACCGGGCACTCGTGGACAGTATGGCCGAAGAAAACGCGGTACGGGCCGTCGTAGTCCTCGTACCAGAACGGGCCGTCGTACCCCGAGCCGTGCGGCGCGCGCATCGTCAGGAGTTCCTCGGCGGTGTGATCCGCCAGCGGGCGCTCGGGATTGACTCCCCCGTGGACCACGACCGCGTCGTCGAAGGAGATGACCATCGGTAGCGACGCGAGGTATGCTACGTCGCCGTCGCGGAGCCAATCGGGGTCTTTGTCGCCACGGAGAAGCTTCGCTTCGTTGTTGCCGCGGACGCTCAGAAGTCGGTCGTCACTGCGGACGATGTCGATAACACCCGGGCTGTCGGGGCCCTTCCGGACGAGATCCCCGACGAAGACGACCACGTCGTCGTCGCCGAGCTCAAGCGCCGAAAGCAGCGATTCCAGGGCGGCCCGGCTGCCGTGGACATCGCCGACGACGTAGATCTTCTCGTATGCCGTGCTGTCGATCCGTCGGTGGGCTTTCTCGACCGTATCGCCGAACTTTGGAACTGGTGTCATACGGGATATATGTTGACATCGTCACGCCGTGACCGTTCGTACAATACTGGACGCAGTTCAGGGATTAATGGCTTGCTAATAGCCGAACATACTGGTATGTATTCTCACGCCGGCGCGGCGTCCGGTATTGCGATGCAAGCGGCGAGTCGGTCCCGTAATCGACAGTATCAATTCCATCGACGCGCGAAACACGAGTATGTACACGGTCACGTGGCGGCTGTTCGCGGATCTCGCCGAGGTCGCGGAGGGACGGGAACACACAGTCTCCGTCGAAGCCGACAGCACCGTCGACGACGCTATCGACGCACTGCTCGCGGAGTCGGCGGGGCTTGAGGATCGAGTACTCGACGGCGACGCCGTCGCGGACGACGTAAACCTGATGCGAAACGGCTCGCCGACCTCGTTGCCGGACTCGATCGACGACGGCGACGAACTCGCGATGTTCCCGCCCGTGACCGGCGGCCGGTAGCCGACGCGACTCGGGCCGAACGCCGGTCTCCCGGCGTGTCCGCCCGCATTGACCCCGTTACGACAACCACTCGTCGGGTTTGGTGTCGTAGTCGACGTCGGACGCCTGGATCCGCTCTTCTAACTCCGAATCGAGGTCGAACTCCGAAAACGAATCCCCGTCGTATCTGATCCGGACGCCCCGCTCGGTGGGTTCGGGCTCGCGATTCCGGCGTCGTGCCACTTCGACGTCGTGTTCGTCGTACTCCTTCCGGATCGTCATCAGGTTCACCGGCCGACCCCACAACTCGTGGACCCGCTCTATGACGTCGCGGGCCTGGTCGATGTCGAGCATGATCCCGTTGTAGCGGTGGCCTAAGAGTAGCTCGCCCCTGTTTTCGAAGTTGTCGTCGAACACCGCGACCGTTGGCTTCCCGAAGTTGGTGAACTGCAACAACAGCTTCTTTTTCACGTCGTCGGGGTCGGTCGAGGCCACCCGGAAGTCGCCGGTCGAGTGGGTGAACTCGTAGGTGAAGTAGTCGTTGTCAGCCACGAACTCCCGGGAGAGAAAGGCGTCGACAAAGGTCACGTCGTTGTGGCTCTCCCGGACCTCCCGCATCCGGTCCCACCCGGCCGTCCGGTCGACGTCGTTGATTGCGGCCTCGACGGTCTCGTACTTGTCGCTATCGAACATATACCTGGACAACTGTTCGAGTTCCGTGCGCTGGATCGCGCCGAGGAACCCCCTGTTCTGTGGCTTCACCAGGGAGAAATGCCGCTCTGCCAGCCCCTCGTACGTCAGCACCTTCCACGGGTACTGGTCGACGTCGACTTCGTCGGGATCCGACAGCGCCCGATCGAGCGCCTCCCAGTCGACCCGCGGATCGTCGTCCGGAAGGGCGGAGAGCTCTTCCAGTGTGTCGCTTCGGACGGTGTCGATTGCGGCCGCCGGCTCCAGGAGCGTCTGCACCCGCTCGAAGTCGACGGCGTCGTGGAAGTTCCGCCAGGTGATCCCCTCGACACGGAGGAGTTTGTCCGCGACTTCCCGGCGGTTTTCGGTGTTCTCGATGTACTCCCACAGCTCCTTGCCGAGTTTGTAGGGGTTCATCCCGGGCGAGCCCAGCACCCGCGCTTGGTGGTCGGCGTAGGTGAGGAACTCGTTGGTGCCGGCGAAGCGCTCTTCGCCCATCATCAGCGACTCCCAGTACGCGGCGTGGCCCTCGTTCATCACCTTCGTCATCTTCTGCGGGGCGAAGTAGTACGCCTCCCGCCGGAGCAGGTCTACGACGTCCTTCTGCCAGGACTCCATCTCTACGGCCTCGCCGGCCTCGTCGTCGTAGACCATCCCGTGATCGCGGAGGAACCCGAGCACGTCCGTCCGCGGGCGGTTGAGGTCGGCGGCCGCAGCCTCCGATTCGGCGAGGTCGTTGAGCCACTCGTCGTCGAAGACCTCGCCTTTCACGTCGGCCGAGAGGTCCATCCCGTCGAGTCGGTCGCGGAGGTCCTCGGGTTCGACCCGCTCGGTGTCGGGCTCCGCCGAAAGCGGCCGGTGTTGGTCGATCGTGTCCTCCAGACACGTCACCGCGTCGACGAAGCGCTCGACGTCCTCGCGGTCGATGTCTGCGTCGTCAATGTACCGCTGAATGGTCTCGGCGTGGCGCTCCAACATGGCGGCGGCGTCGAGGTCACCGTCGCCGGAAAACCGGCTGAACCACTCGTTGTTCCGGAAGAAGTCGGCGTGGGCCTCGACGTGGGTGATGACCGCCTTCTGATCCGCGAGGGTGTTCGATTCCTGGAGGAACGCGTGGCTCGGGTCGTCGTTGTTGACGATCTCGAAGGCTTTCCCCATTCCGAACTGGTCCTGTTTCCGCTGGCGGTCGTACGTCATCCCCCACCGCCAGTGGGGGTACCGGCGCTGGAACCCGCCGTAGGCGATGAGCTGGTTCATCTCGTCGTGGTCGACCACCCAGTAGTTCACCGGGTACGGGTCGAGCCCGAGCTTCCGGGCGAGGGCGGCGGCCTCCGCAACCGGCTCCTCCAGTGAGTCGGCCTCCGCACGCGCGACACGCCTGAAGCGTCGTAGTCTTTGGGTCATAGTCTCTTGTTGGCTGGTGTGCTCACGATCCCGGTGCTCCCGTGGGTGTCGCCGTCGCCTGATCCGACGACCGCGACCGGAGGATCTCGTAGATGGCGTCGGTTACGTCATCCGGTGCGCCTACTGATGCGACAACGACGTCGTCGGTGTCGCCGAACGCGCGGTCGACCTCCTCGGCGTGGGTCGCGTTGATCGCGGTCCCGCCGGGTTGGGTCTCGACGTAGGCGTGCCGGTTCGCGTCGATCTCTTTCATCAGGGGGATCACGTTCTCCGTGGTGTCGTTCGAGGAGTTTTCGGAGTCGCCCGCGGCGAAGACGTAGCGGTTCCACTCCGACCAGGGGTACGTCTCGTCTAAGACCTCCTGTGCGAGTTCGTACGCGGTCGAAATCTTGGTGCCGCCGCCCGACCGGATGCCGAAAAAGTCCTCGCGGTCGACCTCCCACGCCTCCGCGTCGTGGGCGATGTAGACGAACGCCGCGTTGTCGTACTTTCCCTGGAGATACCAGTCCAGCGGCGTGAACGTCCGCTCGACGAGTTCGCGTTTGGTCTCCCGCATCGACCCGGAGACGTCGCGGATGTTGACGACGACCACGTTCTTCCGTTTTTCCTCCTCGATCTCGGGGTGGCGGTACCGCTCGTCGTCTTTCCGGAACGGGACCTCTTCGATTCCGCCCCGGCGGATCCGCTGGGCCGCGGTGTCGCGCTCGACGGCGTCTTCCATCGCCGCAAAGGAGCTCCACCGGCCGCGCTCGGTGTCTGAGATGTCGTCCCACTCGGCTTCGATCCACGACAGCGACACCAGGATGCGTTGCTCCCGGCACCACCGATAGACCGATTTCGGTGTCTCGCCCGCGACTTTCATGGCCTCGCGAACGAACCCCTCGTCGAAGTCGGTGGCGAGTTTCCGCTTGAGCCCCTGTTTGAACAGCCGCTCGAAGTCCAGCGTGGAGTTGGGCCCCGTCCGCGTGACGTCGGTGAAATCGCCCTCGACCTCCTCGACGACCTCCTTGCCTTTGGGTTCGAGATCCAGCCCCAGCGCCTCGTCGAGTTCCTCGGCGAACTCCTCGGGGTCCATCTCGTAGTGGCCGTGCTCGCCGCCCTCCTCGCCGGGGTCGCCGTCCTCGTCGCCATCGTCGTCGGCCGCCCCGGGTTCGGGGTCGCCGATCGGCTGCCCGACGTCGGGGGTGTCGCCCTGTCCCTGGCCGACCCCGCCGCGGTCGAGGCGGTCGTAGGCGAACTCCGGGAGGTCGACCACCTTGATCGGGATCTCGATCTGATCGGAGTCGGACCCGCTCAGGTCGCCGTACTCGATGAAATCTTCGAGGTCCTGGCGGCGCTCCTCGCCGATCTCGCGGAAGCGTTCGAGGTCCTCTCTCAGTCCCATCGGTGACGCACCTCCCGCATCACCGCGCGGCTTGTGAGTTCCGCCGACGCGGGGGTGTACCCCCGGTCAACGAGTTCGTCGATCGTCTGTGCTTTCAGCCGCTCGGTCTCGGTGTTCTCCGGGGGATCATCCCACTGTGCGGGGTCGAAGTCCTCGTAGAGCCGCCCGACATCGTCCCAGTCGTAGGTCTCGAGTACGGAGCGGATCACCGGGATCGCCGAGAGCTCGACGTCGTCGACGGTGAACCCCTCGTCGCGGTTCCGCCACGCGTAGCGGTTCAACGCGGTGATGACGTTCTCCCGTCGGAACGACTTCACGGCCTCGGTGGGTTGGTTACCCAGGTAGTCGTCGTCGTCGAACCGCCCGAGCTGTTCGGTCTCGAACAGCTTCATCAGTAGCGGGTCGGGGTCGACCGGCCCTCGGGTGGTTTCGACCTGCTCGTCGCCGTCCCACGCGTAGACGTGTTCGACGTACTCCGCGACCGTCTCCCGCTCGACCGACCGTTCGGCGAGCAGCGCCGCCAACACGTCGGATTCCTGCCTGTCGCGGGCGTGTTCTTTCGCCAGCGCCACCCGCTCTTCGTACTCGGCGCGCTCCGAGCGGGAGAACACCGGCGCGTCGGCAGCCCGTCGGCCATCGCGTCGAGGACGTCGCCGGGCAGCACCACGCTCCCGACGTCGAGGTCGGGGTGGCTGCGGTCGGTCTCCTCGTGGAGGAGGTCCGCAATAATGTCGCGGGTGAACGTGACGGGAATGCCGTGGATCCCCTCGTCGACGCCGTCGAACCCGACCTCGTCGACCGTGACCTGGGTGTCGCCCTCCCGGATGTAGCCGTAGTCGAAAAGCAGCGCCTTGTCGAGGAGGTCGTAGCCGGCCGGCACGTCCTCGCCGTCGAGTCTGGTGAGCACACTGTACATCGCGGCGGCCTCGACGGTGTGTGGGGCGAGTTCCCTGGCTCGGATCGCGCCGTTTCCGCTCCGGACGTCGACCGCGAGCGGTGCACGGACCTGCGTGTCGAGTTCGTCTTCGGTATCGACGTCCCAGACCGCGGTCTCGGTAGTGAGTTCGCGGCGGATCAGTTGCGCCTCCAAGGAGACGTTGGTGAGATACCGGAACTCGTGTTTGTCGAGCCGGCGCTTCAGCGCCTTCAGCGGGTCGCGGCCGTTTCTGTCGGCGTACTGGTCGAGTTCGGCGTCGAGGTCGGGGTTCGAGATGATGAGCAGTTGGGTGTCGACGTCCATCCCGATCCCCTTGTCGAGTTTCACCCGGCCCTCGTCGGGCACGTTCAGGAGCTTCCGGAGCAGGTCGGCGTGTTGGGCGGCGTCTTCGACGATCGTGAGCAGGCTGTTACCCTGCGAGAGCACGCCGTCGTAACTGAACGCTTGGGGGTTCTTCCGCCCCCGGGAGTCGAGTTCGCGGAGCATCCCCGGCATCCACGACCCCACCAGCCGCTCTTTGGGCGTGCCGTCGTCCTCGGAGTGGAGGATTCCGATTCCCTTCCCCACGTCGACGACGTAGTTTTTCACCCGGAGGTGGCTCGGGTCAGTCACGGCCGAAAACAGGTCGTGGGTGCCGTTCCGGCGGTACAGTTCCTCCAAGTGGTCGTACGCCTCCCGGGAGAAGGGGTCGAGTTCCTCGCCAACCGACACCGGGACGTGGTCGCCGGAGGCGTCGTTGAGATCGGCGAGCAACGCCTCGCGCACGCCGGCCGGGAACACCGACAGCGGGTGCGATTGGACGGGGCTTTCGTACCAATCGGTGTCGCGGTCGCTTCCGGTGGTCTCCCCGCCGTAGGAGAGTCCACGGGTGTCGTTGGCGGCGGCAACGTTCCACTCGACGGTGTAGCGCCGGCCCGCCTCGGTTGTCGAGTACGCCCGCAGCCCGTTGACCAGACACCGCTTGAGCTCGGATTTTCCGGTCGCAGTCGGGCCGTCGAACCACAGGATCTTCTCGGATTTGCCCCGTTCGGCCGCGATCGTCCGGAGGTCGTCGACGAACCGGTTCAGGACCTCGGTATTGCCAAGAACGGCGTGTTCGCCCCCGTTTTCGGGGTCGTCGAAAAAGCGGTACCGCTGCCTGGTTTCGCCGTCCTCTAGCACTTTTCGCGTCCCCATCGACTCGATCGCGTCGAGGAGGTACTTCGAGGCGTGGGCCGCGATCGACGGTCGGTCGAACGCCCTGTCGACGTACTCCGCGAGGCTCATCGGCTCCTCGTAGGTGCCGCGGAGGTGCTCGTTGGCGGCGTCGACGTACTCGCGGGCGGGGTTCGGCGCGGGGCTCGAAGTCATCGGCGGATCACCCTTCGAGCTCGCTTTTTGCGACCTCTGCACCCGCGAACTCGAGGACTTCCCGTGCGCCCTCCGGGGAGTAGCCCTGGTTCACCAAGGCGTCGATCCACGCGCTGCGCTCGTCGTCGTCGAGTTCGTTCGCGCTCACAAGCGCCGAGAAGTTGATGTTGTGCTTTTTGTCCTCCCAGAGCTTCCGCTCTAAGGCCCGCCGGAGCCGGTCGTTGTCCTGCGGATTGAACGAGGTGCCGTCACGGGCGCGCCGGGAGACCCAGTTCGAGACCTCCTGTCGGAAGTCGTCTTTCCGGTCTTCGGGGATCTCCAATTTCTCCTCGACCGAGCGGAGGAACGTCTCGTCGGGGTCCTGCTTGCGCCCGGTGAGTTCGTCCTCGATGGTGTCGTCGTCGATGTACGCCATCACATGGTCCATGTACTTTTCGCCCTGCCGCTGGATCTCCTCTAAGTCGTACGCCAAGGCGTGGCGCACGTCCTCGATTGCACGTCCTTTGTACTCCTCGCGGACGAGTTCGAGGTAGCGGTAGTACCGGTCGAGGTTGTCCTCGGGGATCGCCCCGTGGTTCTCCAGGTTGGCCTCGAA
>UEZM01000004.1_pt1 | contig 16624 bp, 14 predicted proteins | sample 1903751 | NCBI WGS metagenome assembly UEZM01 (sample SAMEA4776353, study PRJEB27445) | saltern metagenome | biome: Hypersaline environment; feature: solar saltern; material: Pellet | place: Spain | collected 2012-08 | depth 0 m | reverse complement strand
GAGGGGACAGAAAAGCCGTCCTCCGATGCAGACTCGTAGCACATCGTCTCTCCCCTTTGGCACTCATGCCACACCCCGCGTCCCGCCCGCACAACCGTCTCCTGGCACTCGTCCCCCCCGCGGGAAGAACGGCTCTTTTGGGCCTTCTGCTACTGGCCGCCACGGCCTGTGGGCCCACCATCTCCGAATTTAACGCCCGGGCGTACGAGCAGGCCACCTCACTAAAGGTGGAGGCCCTAGCCCTGATGGATAAGGCCACCGCGCCCTATGCGGAGCATGCCGACGCCGTTCAACACCTAAAAACCGAGTTGGAGAAGGCCTACGAGTTTGCGAAGGGACGCCCCGAGAACGAGATCTCAGCCCGGCAGTGGCGCATCCTTATCGATCCCGACCGGGATCTTCTAGGGGGGTTTCTGGCCGACTGGGAGGAGCAATCCGCATTCTCGGCGACGTTTGTTGAGGAAAAGAAGACTCAGATCGCTCGCGCCTTCGACACCATCATCGAGCTGGAGAGCGGCAAGAAGAAGCCCGACGAGGTCCGCAACAGCCCGTAGCGCGGCCCCGCACCGTGCGCCCGCACCCTCTCATCAATCCAGTCTCTGGACTGATGCCCGACGTTGACGCGTTTCTCGACGCCCTCAGAGACGAGGTCACCGACCTGGCCCGGACGCACCTCCAGGAAATGCAAGAGGCTGCCCTCGAGGATGGTGAAGCGTTCCTGAACCAGACGCAGGACGACCTGAAACGATGGGGGCGCCTGCTGGAGCAGGGGGAGCTCTCCCGGGAAGAGTTTGAGTCGCTCGTTCGGGGTCAGAAGGACGTGGCCGAGATGGAGGCACTCAAACAGGCGGGGCTCGCCGCCGTCCGGGGCGTGGTCGGTCACCGACAGGGTACACAGCGTGGCGGTGTTGTCGCCCTCTATCGCCTCGGCGTAGGCGTCCTTGCCGATGAAGTCGGCGTCCTTGACGCCGTGGAGCGTCAGCCCGGCCTCGGCGGGGGTGTAGTCGATCTCGAGTTCGGCGCCCATCAGCCGGTAGCCCTTCTCCATCCGGCCGGTCTCGCCGTAGACACCCGTGCCGACCGGGCGGAGATCGTGTTCCTGGCCGGCCTCGTAGATGGTGTCCCAGAGGCGCTGGCCCTTCTCCATCGGGCAGTACAGCTCCCACCCGAACTCGCCGACGTAGGAGATGCGGAACGCCTTGACCTCGACGGGGCCGACAGTGACGTCTTTCATTTCGGCGAAATCGAAGCTGTCGGCGCTCATCTCCTCTTCGGTGATCTCGTCCATCAGGGCCTCGGCGTTCGGGCCCCACACACCCAGGGTACACAGCTCCGAGGAACGGCCGATCAGCTCGGCGTCGCCCTCGAGGTGCTGGCTGAACCAGGTCTTGTCCTGGCCGGCGTGGGCGCCGCCGGTGATGACCCGGTAGTGGTTCGTGCCGAGTCGCGCGACCGTCAGGTCGGAAACGAACCCGGCGTTGGGTGCGATCACCGGGGTGTACACCGACTCGCCGGGGTCGAGCGACTGCATCGGCGCGACGCAGATCCGTTCCATGTTTTCGGCGGCGTTGCCGCCGACGATGTCGAAGATCCCGAAGCCGGTGTCGCCGATCATCCCGACGTTGTCGCGGAGGTGGAGGTGCTCGGCGAGGGTGATCTCCGACCACCACCGGCTGTCCCACTCGTTGGGGCGGCGGAGCCCCTCGATCTCGTCGTCGTACTCCTCGACGAGGTCCGCGTTCGATTCGTACCACCGGGGGCGCTCCCACCCGCCGGCCTCGAAGAACTCGGCGCCGAGTTCCTCCTGGCGGTGGTAGAACCCGCTTGTCCGGAGCGGCCGGGTGGACTGCCACTGCTCGCGGGGGTGGACGATGCCGTAGATCTTCCGGTAGCCCTCGTCGCCCCGGCTCTTGACGAACTCCTTTGTCTCGCCGTACTCGTCGAAGCGAGCCACGTGGTCGTGGGCGATGATGTCGATGTCGGGGTGGCCCTCGGTCATCCACTTCGAGACCTCACGCGCGATTGCGGGGGCCTCCTTGATCCAGATCGCGGCACACGACCACAGCCCGTCGACCTCCGGGACCGGCCCGAGCAGCGGGTGGCCGTCGGGCGTCACCGACAGCAACCCGTCGATGTCGTGACGGATGCCGGCGCTCGGGTCGTCGAGGACCTCCGGGACGATCTCCAAGGCGTGCTGCATCGACTCCTCGAAGGCGTCCTCGGTAAGCGGCGGCTGGGTCGGCGACAGCGGCGACTCCTCGATGGAGGGGATGTCGTCGACGTCCCACAGGATCGGCCGGTGTTCGTAGGAGCCGACCTCGAGGTCGTTGCCGTGCTGGCGCTCGTACATCTGGGCGTCCATATCCCGAACGACGGGGTAGTTGATCTCGCCTGCGCCGTCGAACTGGTCGATCGGGCCGACGGAGATCAGCTGGTGGACCGCCGGCGAAAGCGGGATGTCGACGCCGGCCATCTCGGCGATTTTCGGGCTCCACAGCCCCGCCGCGATGACGACCTCGTCGGCCTCGACGGTGCCCTTGTCGGTCTCGACGGCGGAGATCTCGCCGTCTTCGACGTGGATGTCGGTCACCTCGGTGTTTGGGGCGGTCCGGAGCGCGCCGGCGTCTTTGGCCTGCTGTCGGTAGAGCTCGCCGGCTCGGAGCGGGTCACAGGTGCCGGCACCCTTGCTGTAGAACCCGCCTTTGATGATGTCGGTGTTGACGTAGGGCACAAGCTCCTCGACTTCCTCCGGCGTGAGGAGTTCCGCCTCCTCGCCGAAGGATTTCGCGGAGACGACGCGCCGCTTCAGCTCCTCCATCCGCGCTTCGGTCCGGGCGACCTCGATTCCCCCGGAGTTCTCGAAGACGTCGAACTCCCGGTAGATGTCCCGGCTGTCGGAGGTCAGCTTGGTCATGTCCTTGCTGTGTTCGACCGGGAAGATGAAGTTCGAGGCGTGGCCGGTTGAGCCGCCGGGGTCCGACAGGGGCCCCTTATCGATCAGGAGAATGTCGTCGCGTCCCCGTTCGGCGAGCTCCCCGACGAGGGAGCTGCCGACGATACCAGATCCGATGACTACCGTACCCGCGTTCGACGGGAAATCGTTCGTGCTCATTGGTTGTCGGTCGTCGTGGCTGCGTCTGTCGTGTCGATACGGTTCCGCATCCCGCATGGTGCACCGAAGGGTTCATACTGTCGGCTATCGTCACGTGACGGATTTCGACACCCCGGGGTGTCGAAACTCTTCACGTCGGTATAGCCAACAGTATCAGCGCTCCGGCACATACGTTGGTTTTTCTCCACTCCCCACAATTAATGATATCATTAACATTGAACCCGCTTTTATGTGCGACTGGCGGAACGCCCTTCGGAGTCTCGGCCCGTACGCCGGTGGAAACGGCCGGTTACAGCGCCAAAAAGAACAAAAACGGGAGCACGAATAGCACCGCAAATATCGCGGCCAACCCGATCAGGTAACTGACGGCGGTCGCAGCGCCGGCACCCCACGCGGGGTGATCGAAGCGGGCGGGTGGGTTCATGAGTTGCTTTGGGCAACACCACCCAGGGATAAAACAGTACTGTCGATACCCTCGGCGAGGGAGACCCGGCGGCAGACACTCCTATTTCCTGACCGACACGATATGGTTTGCCGGGTCTCGCCACCGCAACTCGGGACCTTCGCCGCATCACACCCGAGTCGTCGCCGGCGTTCCCGACGGTTCGTGACAACCTTTATGGGCGGTTTGTCGAAAGTTCGTGTACAATGGTCGCAGAAGGGACGGTTACCAGAGAGACGTTCTGGCGAATCGGACACACGGGGGAGGTGCTCTTTTACCTCCTTGCCGCCGTGACGATCCTGATCTTCGTCTACGGCGTCTACCGGCGGTTCGACCGCTACACGGAGGGGACTGACGACTGGTTCGACCGCCTGGACGACCTCCCGAACCGGGTTGTCACCGCCACGCGGATCGTGCTCTCGAACCGGAAGCTGTTCGACCGCGACACCGGCGGCGGCGTGATGCACGCGTTCATCATGTGGGGCTTTCTTACCCTCCTGATCGGGACGACGATCCTCGCAATCGACATGGACGTGTACCGTCCACTCACCGGACTGTCGGGCCGGGAGCAGTCCTTCTTTATCGGCGATTTTTACCTTTCGTACTCGCTTGTGATGGACGCGATGGGGCTGCTGTTCGTGGTTGGGGTCGGCGTCGCGCTCTACCGGCGGTACGCCGCCCGGAAGTGGCGGCTCTGGGGGAAACACACAAACGTCGAGGACGACCTCTTCATCTGGACGCTGTTTTTCCTGGGTGTCGGCGGCTACGCCGCCGAGGGGATCCGGATCCTCGGGACGGGCTTTCCGTCGTTCGAGACGGTGAGTTTCGTCGGGTGGTTCGTCGCGGACGTGCTCGCGCTCGCGGGGGTGAGCCAGTCGGCCGCGGCGACGATCTACCCCGTGGTCTGGTGGTCCCACGCACTCCTGGCGCTTGCGTTCGTCGCGGCGATCCCGTACAGCAAGCCGTTCCACATGCTCTCGTCGTACGTCAACATCGTGGCCCGCGACGAGAAGGCGGGCGCGCGACTCCCGGGAATCCCGGCGGATCTGGAGGCCGACACGGGCGCCGAGACCATCGACGACTTCTCGTGGAAGGAGATGCTCGACCAGGACGCCTGCACCAAATGTGGCCGGTGTTCCTCGGCGTGCCCCGCCAACGCGTCGGGGCGGAACCTCGACCCGCGGAACGTGATCCTCGACCTCAAGCAGTACCGCGAACAGGTGGACGCCGGCGACACCGAGACGGTCGACATCGTCGCCGACGGTGGCGACAGCGTCATCGAAGCCGAGACGATGGAGTCGTGTATGGCGTGTATGGCGTGTATGGACGCCTGCCCCGTCGACATCGAGCACCTCAAATCGTTCACCCGGATGAACCGACAGCTCACTGACACCGGCCAGGTGGACTCGAACGTCCAGGACATGTTCGACAACGTCATGATGATGGGCAACACCTTCGGCGACCCGCCGGACGAGCGCGCCGCGTGGGCCAACGACCTGGAGTTCGACCTCACCGACGCCCGCGAGGACGACGTCGAGTACCTCTGGTACGTCGGCGACTACCCGAGCTACGACGAGCGCAACAAGAAAGTCGCGCGGTCGCTGGCGAAACTGCTCGAACGCGCCGACGTGGAGTACGGGATCCTCTTTGAGGACGAAAAGTACGACGGCAACGACATCCGGCGGCTGGGCGAGGAGTTCCTCTACGTCGACCTCGCGGGTCACCACGTCGAGCAGTTCGAGGACGTGGATCCGGAGACGATCATCTGTACGGATCCCCACTCGTACAACACGTTCAAAAACGAGTATCCGGAGGTCGACTACGACGAGTTCGCCGACGAGCCGCTCTTGGACTTCGAGTACGCCGACGAGTGGAACGCCGATGGCGAAATCGACGTGCTCCACTGGACGCAGGCCGTCGAGGAGTTGGTCGACGACGGCCGGCTCGGGCTCTCCGGCGACGAACTCGACTACACCGTCACCTACCACGATCCGTGCCACCTCGGGCGGTACAACGACGAGTACGAGGCGCCGCGCGAACTCATCCGCGCCACCGGGGCGACGCTCTCGGAGATGCCCCGGAACCGCACGGAGTCGTACTGCTGTGGCGGCGGTGGCGGCGGGCTCTGGATGGATATCGACGAGGAGACAAAACCCAGCGAAGAGCGGATGCGGGAGGCCTTAGAGGACACTGACGCCGGCGACGCAGTCGAGAAGTTCGTGGTCGCGTGTCCGATGTGTATGACGATGTACGAGGACGGCCGGAAGACCGGCGGCTACGAGGACGACATCGAGATCGTCGACGTCGCGGAACTCCTCGTCGAGGCCGTCGAAGCCGGGCCCAGCGTCGAGGCCACCGGCACGAGCCGGTCGGCCGGCCAGGCGGACTGATACTGTCGGCTGTAGTCAATCACCGACCGCCACTGACCCCGCCCAGGAGATCGCCGGTAATTCGGTACAACCGTCCGTGTCAGTATCGCGGAAAGTTATTTGTAAACGGGTCATGATGTTCAGTTCGATGTACGATCAGATACTGATACCGTACGACGGGAGCGCGGAGTCCGAGAAGGGCGCGATCCACGGGATCGAACTGGCAGCGGCGCTCGACGCGGAGGTCACCGCCCTCTACGTGATCGATCTCCCGGGCGCACCGCGGGCGCTATCGATCCGCGACGACGAGGAGGAGATGCGCGAGCAGTACCGGGAGTACGGCGAGGAGATACTCGGCGAACTGTGTGAGGTCGCCGGCGAACACGGCGTCGAGTGTTCGACCGCGTTCAGAACCGGTTCCGTGGGCGAGGAGATCGTCGACTACGCCGACGAGGAGGAACTGGACGCCATCGTCATGGGGTCGGCGTACCGAGGTGTCATCGGGTCGCTTATCGGCGGGACGGCCGAGAAAGTGGTCAGAACCGCCCGCGTTCCAGTCATTACCCAGCGGATGAAAGCCGAGGAGGTCTGAGACGGATTATTGGAGTCAATTACCGGTCATTGTCGACCCCGTCTCCAGCAATGACCGGTGACTCGGTACAGCAGCGGGGTCGCAAGCGGCGGCGTGGTGTTCACCCGTCAACAAGTCGGTTCTCCCGGTAGTAGATCACAATGCTGGCGCTCAGAAAGCAGAGTCCGGCGACGGTGTAGTCGCCGACCGACATCCAATACAGCGCAAACCCGAAGAGCACGAGTACGATGACGACGGCGACAGTTGCGAGCGGGTTTTGCATACTCCTACAGGTGGGGCGAGCAGTATAAACGTACGGCGGATAGGCCTGCACTCGTCGGGTCCCCCGTCGGGACTGTCCCGCCGGATGTGACGCAAACACAAAAAGACACTGAGTTGGTATATTGTGTGTCGACAGCCGCCGAACGGTGTGCGCGCTGGGAGTGACTCCGCCCGGCCACCGACACAGATTGGACGCGTTGGGGAGTCCGTCGGGAAGTTGACCGGAGTGCGTAAACACGTGTACGCAAACATGTACATGATGGGCGCTCGCGGGAGACGGAGCCGCAAGAGACGGGACCCGATCGTCCGAAAACACCAGTATTCGTATCTTATCCACCATTATTGCCCAAGCTTTATACCAATAGAACGGTTGCAGCACTATGAGGTAGAATAGCATTCCACTATGGAGTGATCCGTTGACACGGTGTGACGCCGGAGAACTCCCGTGGGGACGAACAATCAGACGACGCAGTCAAGCGGCACACTGACGGACCAAGCGCAAACCGACGTCGAACAATGATAGCAAATCACCACCAACTCGGTGATACGGGGGTAACGTATGTCAGACAGTGAGAAAACGGGCGAGATGTCCGATGGGCTCCAGGTGGAGCTGTTCCACCCGGACTCCGATCGCGAGCCCGGAGACACGAACATTCAGAAGTGGGGCTTCGACATCCATCCGGTGGTGTTCCCGGTGGCGCTGGCGCTCATCGCGGTGTTCATTGCGGTCACCATCGTTTTGGGTGACAGCGCCTCGGCGGCGTACAGTTGGCTGTTCAGCTTTATCGGAGAGAACTTCGGCTGGTTCTATCTCCTAGCGGCAAACATCTTCATCGTCGTACTACTGTACTTCGCGTTCGGGAAGTTCGGGAACATCAAGATCGGTGGGGTAGAGGCCGAAAAGGAGTTCAGCGACTTCTCCTGGATGGCAATGCTGTTCAGCGCCGGCATGGGAATCGGCCTGATGTTCTTCAGCGTTCTCGAACCCGTCTTTTACACCACGAGCGTGCCGGGCTTCTGGGGCGCCGAAGCCGGTACCGGTGCCGCAGCCTCGGCGGCGATGGCACAGACGTTCTTCCACTGGGGACTTCACCCGTGGGCGATCTACGGGCTTGTCGGCCTCGGACTGGCGTTTTTCTCGTTCAACCGCGGCCTGCCGCTGACGTTCCGGTCGATCTTCTGGCCGCTCTTGGGTGACCGCATCTACGGGTGGCCGGGGCACCTGATCGACCTCGTGACCGTCTTCGCGACGCTTTTCGGCCTGGCGACGTCGCTCGGGCTGGGCGTTGCACAGGTAAACAGCGGCCTGTCGTACGTGCTCGGCGACATCCTGAGTGTCGCGAGTGTTCCGACCGGGACGGTCCCGCAGATCCTCCTGATCGCGTTCATTACGGGCATCGCGACGATGTCGGTCGCAGCCGGCCTCGACGGTGGGGTCAAGCGCCTCAGCACGCTGAACCTCTATTTGATGTTCACGCTGCTTGGCTTCCTCCTCATCGTCGGCCCGACGGTCTTCATCTTCGGCACGTGGATCGACGGCCTCGGAGCATACATCGGTAACGTCGCCGAACTCGGCCTCTTCCGCGGTGCGATGGCCGCCGGCGGCGGCACCGTGACCGCCTGGACCGTGTTCTACTGGGGCTGGTGGATCGCGTGGTCGCCGTTCGTCGGGATGTTCATCGCCCGGATCTCGAAGGGGCGAACGGTTCGTGAGTTCGTCCTCGGGGTTATGTTCCTCCCGTCGCTGTTCTCGACGCTTTGGCTCTCGGCCTTCGGCGGGAGCGCGCTGGCAAGTGCCCTCCCGAACAACGGCGTTGGCGGCTCGGCGGTCGCCGGATACGACGCCACGGGCGTCGTCGGCGCGTACAACGAGATGGGCTACGGCGCCTTCGAGACGCTCGGAATGTTCGTGATGCTCGACCAGTACCCGCTGGGAGCCATCACGGCGTCGCTGGCAACGCTTCTCGTGATCACCTTCTTCGTCACGTCGTCTGACTCGGGCTCTTTGGTCATCGACCACCTGACCTCGGGCGGCAAGCACGACGTGCCGAAGACCCAGCGCATCTTCTGGGCGGTCACCGAGGGTGGAGTCGCGGCGGTCCTGCTCTGGGGCGGCGGCCTCGGCGCACTTCAGACGGCGGCCATCACGACCGGGCTCCCGTTCGCGGTGATCCTGTGTCTGATGTGTTACACCGTCTATCTGGGACTCAGCAACGAGTATCAGATCCTCGAATCCGAGGAGTTCGCCGACCGTATCCAGGATATGACCGATGCGGACGACGTGGAAATCGTGACCTCCGGCGACGAGATGGTCACCGACGTCCAAGGCGACGACACAGTCAGCGGCGACTGACGCCGTCGCCGACCCGAATCGGTTCCGACTGCGGGGCTGTGCGCCCCGTCGAACATTCTTTCGCCGCTCCGTGCCGAGCGACAGCCGTACTGCTCATACTGTCGGCTATCACGACGTGACGACTTTCGACATCGCGGTATCGAACTACGTCACGTGACTATCGCCGACAGTATCAGTAGTAGTCCCACTCGTCGTCCGACCCGCCGCGCGCCACTTCGCCGTCGTCGCTTTCGCCCGTCTCGTCGGGCCACTCGATGCCGTCGCCCTGGAGGCTCTTGTACGCGAACGCCACGAGCGCGACGACCATCAGCCCCAAAACGAGCGTGCCGGCGAGAACGGCGACCTGGGCTACGGAGCCGATCAGCCCGTTACCGCCGATCGACTGTAGGAGTACGGGCATCATATCCGATATAGCCAGCCGAAACGAATGAGTCTTACTACGGCGTGGGACTGCGAAACAGGGCGTGCCCTGTCAGAGGAGACATGGCGGAGACCGTATGCGGGGGCGCAGCAGTGGTTTCTCAGCGGTGATCGCGTCCCGATGGCGTGGTCGCGCCCTCATGCGCGATCGCGTGCTTCCGTTTCGACGGTCCGCTCGCCGTGTACCCACGTCTGTGTCGTTCCGCCCAGCCCGATTGCGGCGACAACAACCCACGTTGCAAGCGCGGGCAGCGTCGGGAGCACGAGCCACGGAAGTGCGCTGAGCCCCGCCCCGACCGCCGCGCCGATCCAGAGCCGTCGCTCGCCCTCCAGTTCGGTGGCGTACCCGCCGATAACGAGATACCCCAGCGCAGCCAGCGTCGCAACGGCGGCCACGACGGCTATCCCCAGCACTTCTGCGAGTGCCTGGCTTGCCACCCCAACGCGCGCGCTCTGTGAGAGGACGTACCCGCTTATAAACAGCACAGCCGCAAACGGGATGATCCCGTAGACGGCCGCGAGCGGCAGCCCCTGGATCGCGCGGTCGACCGCCTTGTCGACGGTCCCCGCACGCCACGAGAGGAGTCCCACCCCAGCCACAAGGATCGACAGAAACGAGAGGGTAGCCTGCACCGGACCGGACAACCCGAGCAGCGCCGACGGGTCACCGACCTGTGCCACCACGGTACCGGCTCCTATGCCCCGACGGATCATACCATCAATCGGGGGAGTTCCGGGGAAAACCTGTCGGCTGCGCAGTGCGCGGACGTTCCGCCGCGTGGTTTATACTTCAGAGAGCCTATGTGGTCGTATGGCCGGGATGACACGGACCTTGTTCGAGCTCACAAAGCGGGTTGCTGTGGGGATCGCGAAGCCGCTCCGCCGCAGCGACGGTCCGAACAAGTTCCGGTTGTCGGCGGTGGACACGGCAACCACCACCTACGACGGGTCCGAGGGGTGGGCGAGTCGGCCGCCGGCGACGTTCGAGTGCCCGCGGTGCGGCGGTGACATCCCGCAGCGCCACGCACACGACGATATCGACTGCCCACACTGTGTTGCGGAGTTCGACTACCAGGAGTCGGTTGACCTGGAGCTGAAGAAGCTCACCTGTCCCACGTGCCGCAGCGAGATGGTCTACGGCCAGCGCCACCCCGAGTCCTTCGACATCGTCGAGTGGGCGACGTGCAACGGGTGTCGGTACCACTGGGAGTTCAAACACTCGTACTCGTAGCTCGCCTCATACGGACTGTTGCAGCCGATTTCCGGTCAGCACCGCCCCCCCCGTACCCGGCGGTGAGCGGAGATTCGGGACGCCGATCGTGTCAGCCGTCGGGTTCGAGCCGTCCCGTCGCGGCCCTGATCGCGGCCACGTTCTCGGCGACGTCGTGGACCCTGACCAGGTCGGCGCCCCGGTCGGCGGCGATCGCGGTCGCGGCGACCGTGGGTGTTAGCCGGTCGTCGTCGGCGACGTCTGCGGCCTCGAACATGGATTTCCGGGAGTGGCCGATCATCACCGGACACCCGAGCGCCGCGAACTCCCCGGCGCGGTCGATCAGGTCGTAGGATTCGGCGGTCGTCTTCCCGAACCCACACCCGGGGTCGATCACGATGCGGTCGCGATCGACACCCGCGCGCTCGGCCCGGAGGAGTTGTTCTGTCAGTTCATCGAGAATATCCTCGACGACATCGTCGTACACCGGGTTGGTGTCGGGATCGACCGGGACCGAGTGGCTGTGCATCAGGATGAGGGAGGCGTCGTGCTCGGCAACCACCTCGGGCATCGCCGGGTCCGCCAACTCCGAGACGTCGTTGACGATGTCCGCGCCTGCATCCAGGGCGGCGTCGGCGACGGCGGCCTTCCGGGTGTCCACCGAGATCGGCACCTCGAGGTCGGCGAGGCGCTCGATCACCGGGACGACCCGGTCGACCTCGGTGTCGGTGGGGACCGGCTCCGCCCCCGGACGGGTGCTTTCGCCGCCGACGTCGACGATATCAGCGCCCGCCTCGAGCATCGCCTCCGCACGGCCGACCGCAGCCTCGACGGCCTCGTACTTCCCGCCGTCGTGGAAGCTGTCAGGGGTGACGTTGAGGATTCCCATCACTGCGGTCCCGTCGGCCGCGATCGGGTCGAGCCCCACACCCGCGGTCCGGTCGTCGGGGTCGAGCCGAGCCTCCAGTTGGGCCGCTACGCGGCTGAGCCCCACCCCATCGGTCGAGAGGGCCCGCGCGAGTTCGCGGAACTGCGCGGTCGTGCCCGCGAGCACCGTCGCGACCAGCTTTTCGGGGCTGCCGGCGTCCGAGCGGTGACACTGCCCGCCGATCGACGACAGGCGTTCGGCCACGCGCTCGGCTTGGTCGGGTCGGAGAAGGGTCCGAAAGAGCCGGCGGTCGACGTCGGTGCCGCCCACGGGATCGTCGCGCTCGGGTCGCTCCGCGCCGTCGGTACTGGTTCCTGTGGCCGCGTCGGCGTCGAACGCGGCGCCGACGAACGAATTTCCGGTGTGTTCCGCCCGCGTACGGGCCGCGGGGACGAGCAGCCGGGTCCACCGGTCGCGGGCCTCCGCAACGGCGTACAGCGACCCGGTGACGAGCACGAAGTCGTCGGGGTCGGCCGCGGCGATCGCGCGTTCGGTCGCTTCGGGGACCGACGGGACGGTCTCGACGCTTCCGGCGTGCGCCGAGAGCGCGTCGGCCAGGTTCTCGGGGTCTTCCGCGCGGTCGAGGTCCGGCCGGGTGACGTACGCCGCCGCGATGTCCGGGTACGACTCGACCATCCGCTCGTAGTCCTTGTCGGACATCGCCGCGAACACGAGGTGGAGGTCGTCGTAGTCGTACCGCTCGACGAGATCAGCGATCGTGGCCGCCGCGCCGGGGTTGTGCGAGCCGTCGAGGACGGTCATCGGCTCCCGATCCATGATCTCGAAGCGCCCCGGCCACGTGATAGAACGGAGCCCCGCGGCGACCGCGTCGGCGTCGACGTCGGCGACTTGGCGGGCAAGTGTCGCGGCCACACCCGCGTTGGTGGCCTGGTGGGCACCCAAAAGCGGGAGGTTGGCGTCAACCGACCACTCCGGCCCGCGGATCGACACCTCGTTTTCCACCGGCGACCGCATCCCGGCCTCGACCGCAACGACGTCGGGGTCGGCGTCGTCGGGGCCGACAGTGATCGTGTCCGTAACGTCCCGGATCGCCGCCAGGGCGTCGCCGTCGGCGCCGGTCACGAGCGGGGCGTCTTCAGGGGCGACCTGGGCCTTGTCGCGGGCGATCTCCTCGACGGTGTCGCCGAGGAGTTCGGTGTGTTCGAGACTGACGCTCGTGACCGCGCTTGCGACGGGGTCGACCGCACTCGTAGCGTCGTACCGGCCGCCGATCCCGACCTCCAAGATCGCCACGTCGACGTCGGCCTCGCTGAAGTGCCGGAGCGCGATCGCTGTCAGCACCTCGAAGTGGGTGGGTTCGTCGTCGTCCGCGCGGAGCCGGTCGATACAGGGGGCGATCTCCTCGGCGTACCGGCTCAGAAGCGACTTCGGGGCTTTCCGTCCGTCGACGCGGACCTGCTCGCGGAAGTCGTTCAGCCCGGGCGAGGTAAACAGCCCGACGCTCACCCCGGCGTTTCTGAGAGCGCCGTCGAGCATGCGCGCGGTGCTGCCCTTGCCGTTCGAGCCCGCGATCTGCACGCAGTCAACGTCGAGGTGGGGATCGCCGAGGTGCGACAGCATCCGGGCCGTCGTGTCAATCCCGAGTTTCGGCCGGCGCTGTTGGAACGAGGTGAGATAGTCGGCGGCCTCGTGGTAGTCCATACGCCGTATTCGGCGTTGGTCGCCTGATTAAGGTATCGGGGACGACCCACCGCTGGGGCGGGGTGCCGGCACCCGCGCCGCCGTCGCCACCGAAGGTAATGCTGTCAGGTCCGTCGGCGCGGCCACACAGCCCGATTCGGGAAACACGTCCGATTAGATGCCAGACATGTCTCTCCCGTCTCCGCGCGCCACTCCGATACCCTTAGGTGACGTCCCGGGGACCCTCGTGTATAATGTCAGACGACGACGGCGGCTTCCCGACAGACTACGAGATCGCGAAATCGGCCGAAAAAGAACACATCACGGACGTCCTTGACTCCTGGGGGATCGGGAGCGAGGATCTGGAACTGTTCGGCGACCACAAGGCCAAGCTGAGCCACGATGCTGTAACGCGGCTCCGCGACAACGCCGAGAACAAGGAGGGGAACCTCATCCTCGTGACGGGGATGACGCCGACCCCGATGGGCGAGGGCAAGACCGTCACCACGGTCGGGCTCGGCCAGACGCTCAATCACGTCGGCGAGGACGCGATGATCGCGATCCGGGAACCCTCGCTCGGCCCGGTCTTCGGCGTGAAAGGCGGCGCCGCAGGCGGCGGCTACTCCCAGGTGCTCCCGATGGAGGACATCAACCTCCACTTCACGGGCGACCTCCACGCGCTCACCTCCGCGCACAACCTCATCGCGGCGATGCTCGACGCGAAGATCTCCCAGAGCGACGAGTTCGACATCGACGTCAACGACGTGTCGTGGCCGCGCTCTATGGACATGAACGACCGGGCGCTCCGCGACATCGTGATCGGACTCGGCGGCACGAGCGGCGGTACGGCCCGCGAGGACCGCTTCCTCCTGACCGCGGCCTCCGAACTGATGGCCGTCCTGTGTCTCGCCGAGGATCTCGGCGATCTGAAAGAGCGCGTCGCCCGGATCATCGTCGCCTACAACACGGACGGCGACGTGGTCACCGTCGACGACATCGACGCCACGGGGCCGGTCACGATGCTGCTGAAGGACGCGGTCAAGCCCAACCTCGTCCAGACAATCGAGGGCACGCCCGCGTTCGTCCACGGCGGCCCCTTCGCCAACATCGCTCACGGCACCAACTCCCTGATCGCCGACAAGACGGCGTTCGGGATGGGCGATTACCTGGTCACCGAGGCCGGCTTCGGCTCCGACCTCGGCGCCGAGAAGTTCATGAACATCGTCTGCCGGCTGGGCGATATGACCCCGAACGCGGTCGTGCTCGTCTCGACCGTGCGCGCGCTGAAATACCACGGAATGGGCATGTGGCCCGCCGACCTCGAGGCAGTCCAGGAGGCCGGTGTCGACGAACTCGAAGCCGGCTTCGCGAACCTCGACAAACACGTCGCGAACCTCCAGAAGTTCGGTATCGAGGTCGTGGTCGCCCTGAACCGCTTCCCCGACGACACCGACGAGGAGGTACAGACCGTCCTCGACCACTGCCGCGACGATCTCGGCGTCCGGATCGCAGAATCCAACGTGTTCGCGGAGGGCAGCGAGGGCGGCGTCGACCTCGCAGAGCACGTGATCGAGGCGGCCGAAGACTCCGAGGAGGACGACTTCGACCACCTCTACGCCGACGAGGATTCGATCAAGGAAAAGATCGAGACGGTCGCGACCGAGGTCTACGGCGCCGAAAGCGTCAATTACGTCGGTAGCGCCGAAGACGACATCGCGCGAATGGAAGAGCTCGGCTTCGACGACATGCCGGTGTGTCTCTCGAAGACGTTCCACTCCCTGAGCGACGACGCCTCGAAGAAGGGCGCACCCTCCGGGTGGGAACTCGACGTGCGCGAACTGTACCCCTCCGCGGGTGCGGGCTTCCTGGTCGCGCTGACGGGTGACGTGCTGGACATGCCCGGCCTCCCCGCCGAGCCGGCGGCCGCCGGGATGGACATCGACGACGACGGCAACATCACCGGCCTGTTCTAAGCCGGGCGGCTACTCCCGCTCGGAGTTCGGCTCCAGCGGGTGTCGCTCGACGTCCAACTCGTCGAACACGGCATCGGACGCGAGGATCTCTCCGCCGCGCGACGACGCGATCCCGGCGTGAATCGCGTCGAACGGGGTCACGTTGTACTCGTCGAGGTAGGTTACGGCCGCGAGCAGCGCTGCCTCGTCGGCCTCCGGCCGAACCGGAACGAGTTCGAGCAGGTTCGCCACCGTCCCCGAAACGTCGAACCCGAACCCTTCACCCGGTTCGTACGCGCGGACCAGAAACTCGGCGTACGCCAGCAGGGACGTGTGGACGTCTTCACGTTCTAGCGCAGCCTCGGCTCCCGGCTGTAACCTGTCGTCGGGCTTCGCGAGGGCGAACAGGAAGTCGGTCTCGACATACATTCTATTCTGTAGCTGATGCGTCTCCGGATCCGCCTCGGCGACGCTCCCGTTCTTCGACCTCCACGTCGACCGCCTCGCGGGCGGCGCTTCGAGCTTCCCGCTTGAGTTCCGCGACCGACCGCCCTGCCAACTGATCCCCGACCGCGTTGCGGACAGCTCTGAGGGGATCGTCGTCGACCGGGATCAGTACGACACGGCTCGGACGGTCGACGACACGGAACCGTTCGCCGTGGCGATCGCGGAGATCCTTTGGGAGGTAGAGTCGCCCCCGATCGTCGGTCTCGGTCACCATACACCAATCTATGTGTGGGAAAAAAAATACTTATTCCACCGAAGATGTCTCAGTCACGTCCGAGCACCCACAGCGCCCGGTAGAGCTCCCACAGCGAGCACTCGCACCGCTCTGCGACCGCCCGATAGGTCTCGACGTACTGCTCGTACGCCTCGACCGTCACCGGATCGGGGTAGTCCGTGTCGAGTTCGCCGGCCTCCCGGAGCACGCCCCACTGCCGCTCGTCGATCACCACGTAGCTGTCGGGGTCGATGAACTGGCAGAACGCCGACCCGATGGCGACGTCGACGCCGGCGAGTTCCGTGAGGTGCGCCAGCATCTCCGCGGCGGTATCGGCGTCGACGGCTGCGGTGATTGCGTCGTGGACGTCCTCGTAGTCGTTGTCGCCGTAGGCATTCTCCAGCGCCCGGCGGTCGCGGTCCGGGACCCCGCCCAGGAACCGGCGGCCGTACCACTGGACGACCCACTCGGCGTCGCGCCACCCGTAGTCGCCGCCCTCGAACATTTTCGGGAGGAGCTCGCGGTGTTCGTCTTCCACCATCGAGAACGGCTGCACCTCGGGATAGGTTCGGGTGTGCTCGGCGACGACGTCGGCAGTGAGGTTCACACTTCGGGTACTCCCG
>UEZM01000002.1_pt1 | contig 26823 bp, 26 predicted proteins | sample 1903751 | NCBI WGS metagenome assembly UEZM01 (sample SAMEA4776353, study PRJEB27445) | saltern metagenome | biome: Hypersaline environment; feature: solar saltern; material: Pellet | place: Spain | collected 2012-08 | depth 0 m | reverse complement strand
CGCCGGGAGTGGCTCACTTGATTCGTGATCAGTTTCGCTTACCGTGTCGGTATCTCGGTCATCGACCGCCAGCAGGACCGCGACGATATGTTTGCAGTCGCCGCTCCCGTCGTACGGACAGGTGCAGTTCGTATCCAGACTCCGCCCACCGAACTCGATCGTCACGTCGTACAGACTCGACCCCCGAACCGCAGCCGTGACCACGTCGCCAAACCGTTCGATTCGCTGAATGCGTCGTTCATCCCGGTATACTGTTGGCTATAACTACGTGAAGATTTTCGACATCCCGGTGTGTCGAAACCCGTCACATGACGATAGCCGACAGTATGAAGAATGTCAGTTTGCGCTCTTGGCTTCTCACGCGACGTCCGGGCACAAAGTACACTTCGGCGACGACCCAACAGCCGGTGTGGCCCACGACCGCCTTCACGCCCGGGAGCCGACCCACGACATCGACCGCTGGTCTACCGGAACTGTCGACGCGATCGCCCAGCGGGACGGTCACTGTGTCGTCACCGTCCGAACTGACGAGGGTGATACCGTCGAACTTGTCGTCACACTCGCGGTTCGGGACCTGTTTTTGCGGCGCTTGCCGATCCCCGAGGGTGCGTCGCCGGTCGGCGAGCGCGTCTGGTATCGACCACACGGCGGCCGGGAGTGATACGGATTGTTGTACCGAATTACCGGTCATTGCTGGAGACGGGGTCGGCAATGGCCGGTAATTGACTCCAATAATCCGTATGAGAGAGTGTCACGGGAGGGCGGCGCGGCCGACATACGCGTGCCAGCCGTCGTCGGTGCCCTGGTATGAATACTCGGATGGCTCGATCCCCCACGCCCGTAACCGGGAGTCGACCCCGTCGACGATCGTGGTCACGAACGATCCGTGCCCCCGGAGCGTCGGCGCCGTGCTCCCGTGCTCCAGCCGGAACGTGACGGCCACCACCCCGGCGTCAAGCGCCGCCCGGTCGCATTCGACCCGGACCCGGAAGTCACGTCGGAGCCGCTGGTCGAGCGTCGTTGGGTCGTCGGTTAGCGTCGCCCGCCCCAGGTCGTCGATCGCGGCGACCACTGCGTCGGGAACGTGGTTCACGCTACTGCACCCTCTTGGAGCGCCGGGAAACCTGTCGACTGCACTGCACGCTCGACTGCGATTTCGCCCCTACGGCGGGGTCACGGCGCGACTCGCGTCCCCTCACGCGACGCGGACGCGGTCGGTGAGCCAACAGCCGTCGAACCGCCCCCCGGACTGTTTCGAGACGCCGAACTCGTAAGTGACCGTCCGGCCGGCGGGTCCGGTGAGCGTGACGCTCTGCTGGGCCTGCCGGTCGTGTCGTTCGAGCGGTCCCCGGACGGCTTCGACGTGATCGATCATCGGCGCGTACCGTGGCCCCTCTACCATCCGGACGAACCTGGAGAGGGGTCCGGTCTGTTGTCGGTTCGCCGGCGAGGCGAGGTTGTACGCCGTTTTGATGCCCGCGTTCGTGACCGGATCGTCGTTCGCTGCAAGCGCGTCGAGTTGGATCCCGACGACCCGCTCGGGGCCGTACGACGGGTCCGGTGTCGGGAGCCCTTCGACAGGATAGTCCGCATCAGACATACTGTCGTAACGGGACTGCGGGTGAAATCGTTGTCGTCCACTCCACTGACCTGCCACCGCCCGACGGCGACGTGCCTCCGGGGACCGTATTCACTGGGAAGTACCTCGCCGGAACCACCGGAAACTATGCCGGGTGGCCGTCTATCGTCGCGTATGCGCATCGGTGCCGCCGTCCGGGGGAAGCGATGACCGACGACCGGGGGGGCTGGCCATCGCAACTCCGGTTCGAGGCCGAACTCCTCCGGTACGACCCTCGCGAGTGGCTGATCCTGACCGGCAACCGGGTGCTCGTCGCGCTGTTTTTCTTCTCACTGCTCACGGGGACGCTGGCGCTTGTTGTCGGTTTCGGGCTGGTGCCGTTCCGGAAGGAGACGCCCGTGCTCTTTCTACTGTTCGCGCTCATCGGCGCCAACTTCACGCTTATCGCGATCGTCACGTCGCTCAGCCAGTTCGTGCTGGCCCGGCGGCTCGAATCCCCGGTGGACATCCGGGAGAAGATCCAGGAGACGCTCGCATACCGGGAGGAGGTCGGCCGCACCGTCGGCGAGAGCGTCGTCCCGGTCCAACCGGACGCGTTCTTGCTCGTGTTGTACCGGGAGGCGCGCCGCGAAATCGACGCCCTCGACGAGCTCCAACTGGAGGGCCGGACCCGGTTCGCCCGCGAGGAACTGGACGACCTCGTATCGGACCTCGGCGCCCACTGCGACTACGTCATCGACGTGCTCCGGCGACCGTCCAGCGGCGTGAAACACGCCCTGTTCGTGTCGCTGGGGGGCGACTACGAGACCGCGGTCTACCGGGCGTGGCACCTCCAGTGGGAACACGCCGACGAGTTCACCGAAGCCGCCGCCGACCCGCTGGCCCACCTCGCCGGCACGCTCCAGCACGTTGAAGTGGCCCGCCGCCTGCTGAAGACCGTGTTCATCGAGGCGGAGGTGTCGGAGCTCTCCCGGTACCTCCTCTACGTCGGGCTGCCGGTCCAGTTGGCGGCTGTCGCGCTGACGCTCGTCTACACGGCGCCGGGTGCCGAGCCGCCGCTTCCCGTGCCGACGCTCCGTGTGATCGTCCCGTGCGTGATCGTCGCCGGGTTTGCCCCCTTCGTGCTTTTGAGCTCCTATATCGTCCGGCTGACCGTTGTCGCCGGCCGGACCGCGGACACGTTCCCGTTCAGCTCCCGCCTGTCCGAGGCCGTTTCCGCCCCCGAAGAGCACGAGCGGCCGTAGGCAGGTCTGCGATGGTGCCGCCGTCGAGACGCTCGTCCGGAGGACCGACCCCGACCCGGAGTTCCCGATCACACCTCGCTGATGCCGCCACACCGGAGCGGTATTGGACCTACAGCCGCACGTACGAGTGTGAACTCCACTGTGAATGGGGCGAACGGATGGTAGCGCTGATAAGCGTCGCGGCGGTCGCCGAAAACGGCGTTATCGGGCGCGACGGCGGGCTCCCGTGGCCGTCGATACCGACGGACAAACGCCAGTACCGCGAGCGGATCGCTGACCACCCCGCCATCTTGGGACGGGTCACCTTCGAGTCGATGCTCGACGACCTCCCTGGCACTGCACAGATCGTGTTGAGCCGGTCTCCCTCCGACTTCGACGTCGACACGGCGCACCACGCCGCCGGCGTCGACGATGCGGTCGCGGTCGCGGAGTCGCTGGGTGCCGACCGCGCGTACGTGATCGGTGGCGGTGCCATCTACGATCTCTTCCAGTCCGTGGTCGACCGGATGGTGTTGAGTCGGGTCCGCGGCGAGTACGAGGGCGATGTATCGTTTGCCGAGTGGGACCGCGACGAGTGGGACTTGGTCGACACCGGAGAACACGACCGGTTCACCCTCGAGGAGTGGACACGGCGGGAGTGAGCCCGGATACGAATTCCGCCGTGCGTCCCCGCCCCTGTCGCCTCTGGCGCCTCCCGAGAAACGATAACGGTTAAACGCCACGTGGTCAAACTCCGAGATATGCAACGACGCGCCGCGGCGATATACGTCGCACTCTTCGTCCTCATCGGTGCGGCCTCGTACTCCCTCATCGCGACCGCACAACAGCCGACCGTCGAGTTCGACGATCCGGCACGCGAGCTCACACAGGGCGATCAGCTCGACGCCGGTGGCCAGACGTACACGGTCGCGAGCGTCTCCGAGACGGGCGGCGAGCTCCAGTACACCGAGGAATCGGCCGAGTACACTGTCACGTGGGAGAGCGATTCCACGCAGGCCGTCGGCGACGAGGAGTGGCAGGTCGTCATCGAGGGCGACGACCTCTCCGAGGTAACCCTCCGTGAGGAGATCAACGAGACCGCGATCCTCGCCGAGGATCCCGACGCCAGCGCGGAGACCGTCGAGCAGAACGGCACCCGCTACGTCGTCCTCAACAACTCCCAACTGGTGCCTGCCGCGGAGTACTTCCCGGAACCGGAGACCCGCACTTACGCCGAGGGCGACACGCTCGATTACCAGGGGAACACCACCACCGTGGATTCGGTGACGGCAGACGCCGCCGAACTGACGTGGACCGCGCCGCGCACGAATACGATGGCAGTCGACCACGCGGCGAACGTCACGATCGGCGACCGGACGTACTTCGCGTACGTTCCTGACGGTTCGACGATCCAGTTGATCGACGACTACAGCAGTTACCAGCAGCAGACCGCCGCGATCGACCAGTACCAGACCTACCGGAACGGGCTATGGGGTGTGAGCATCGTGTCGCTTCTCACCGCAGTGTTCATGATCGGCTTCGCGTACCTCCCCTCGCGGTACTGATCGCTATCGATCGGCGTGTAGCGGTTTTGTTAGGGGGTCACGTCGCACATGCTGCTGTGGCCGTTTCACACCTCGGAGGCCTCTTCATTCGGATACCCGGTAGGCTATTCGATACGGATGAGCCACGGACCGCGAGCGACCGACCGCACGAAAAGGTCGATGGCCGACGCTCAAACCCCGGCGCCGCCGTCGACCGGGACGGTCGCGCCGGTGACGAAACTCGCGTGGTGGCTGGAGAGGAACGTGACCATCTTCCCCAGGTCGAGCGGATCCCCCGGCGACTCGTAGGGGGAGTCCGCGAGCATGGCCGCCCACGCCGACGCGAGGTCGTCGAACTCGCCGTCGTCGACCCGCCGGGCGAGCAGCCCTTCGAGGTCTTCGGTCTCGTGCGGCCCCGGCACGACCCCGTTCACGCGGACGTCGGGCGCAAAGGCCGTCGCCTGGCTCCGTGTGAGTCCCTGGACCGCCTGCCCGTACGCGGTCGCCACCGACAGGTCGTCGGCGAGTGCCGGGATGACGGGGTTGCCGACAGTGACGATCGTGCCCTGCTCTGCGTCTTCCAGATGCGCGTAGGACTCACGAATGGTCCAGACGACGCTCATGAACAGGCGATCGAACCCCCGGAACCAGTCCTCGTCGGAGACGTCGAGAAAGCGCTCGGGCTCGAGTGGCCGGGGCCCCATGACGAGGTGGTCGATGCCGCCGTAGTGGTCGACGGCCTCCTCGACGAGTGCCGCGAGATGCTCGGGGTCGCGCACGTCGAGTTCGAGCCCCAGAATCTCGCCGTCCCCGAGGGCGTGGAGCCTGTCGCTGGCGTACGCGAGATCACCCATGTTCGGTGCGGCGAAGGCGACGTCCGCGCCCTGGCGTGAGAACGCCTCCGCGCAGTAGTGCCCGAGGCCGGTCGCGCTCCCGGTGACCAGTGCCACGTTGTCTTCCAGTCCGAGATCAATGCCCATATCCGACGCTTGTGCACCAGTCCTAAAAGAGTCGCGTCCAGCGGTTCCGACCCGGTGACGCCGGTGTCACTCCGATAGTTAAGCCACTGGCGCCCCTACACTACGTATGAGCCAGGAGACACCCGTCACCGCGGAGCGACCCGACAGCCCGATCCGAACCACCGGCACCGACCACATCACCATCTGGGGAAGCAACGAGGACGACACCCTTGCTTTTTACCGCGACCTGCTGGGCATGCCGCTCGTGTTGCGGCAGCCCAACCTCGACGACCCCTCCCAGACGCACCTCTTTTTCGACACCGGCGACGGCCGCATCCTCACCGTGTTCGTCGGCGACCGGCCGTCGAACCGCGGCCGCCAGCGCGGCGGCACCGGGTCGGTCCATCACCTCTGTTTCAGTATCGCCCCCGAGGACTTCGAGGACGTCGCCGCCGCGCTCGACGACAACGGCCACACCTACAACGTCTTCGACCGCGGAATCTTCTTTTCGCTCTACACCCACGACAACAACGGCCTCGTGATCGAACTCTCCACCGACAAGTACGACATCCCCGACGACCGCCGGGGGGAGGTACTCGCGAAAGCCCAGGAGCTCCGTGTCGAAGACGGTGCCGACTACGCCAAGGACGACCACCTGGCGGCCGCCCTCGAGGAGCTCGGAATGGATGCCGACCCCTACGACCTGCCGGACGCCGCCTCCGGCGTCGGCGGCGTGAACTAACCCACCTCGAACGCCCCGCTCAGACTTCGACGAGCACCTTGATCGCCTCCCGCTCGTCCATCGCGCGGTAGCCCGCCGCGATGTTCTCTAACTCCACCGTCTTCGTGAACACCGGCGCAGGATCGAGCGTCCCGCCGAGGATGTCCGCCAGCAGGTCCTCCGCGTACGCCCGGACCGGCGCGACCCCGCCGCGGAGCGCGACGTTGTCGCGGAACACGGAGAACAGGTCGAAGCCCTCGTCGAAGCCGTGGGGCACGCCGACGTATCCGATGGTGCCGCCCGGCTGACAGACTTCGGCGGCGAGTTCCATCGACGACGTTGCGCCGACGCATTCGAGGACGTGAGCCGCGCCGCCGTGGGTCACCTCCAGGACCCGCTCTACTGCGGCGTCACCGCGCTTGGCGACGGTTTCTGTCGCGCCGAACTCCCGTGCGACGGCGAGTCGATCCTCGTGGTGCCCGACCGCGATGATGCGCTCGGCGCCGAGCCGGCGGGCCGCGAGGACGCCACACAACCCGACCGCGCCGTCACCGACCACGACGCAGGTGTCGCCGACGCCGACGCCCGCGCTCACCGCAGCGTGGTGGCCGGTCCCCATCACGTCGGTGAGCGGAAGCACTGACCGGAGGGCATCCTCGTCGTCGGCGTAGCGGTCGGGGACGCGTACGAGGGTGCCGTCGGCGTGGGGACACCGGATCTTCTCGCCCTGTGCGCCGCCGTTGTCGCCACCCCACCCGTCGGCGTCGACACACGACGTGTAGAGCCCCTTCCGACAGAACTCACACGACCCACACGAGATCTTGAACGGCGCAAACACCCGATCGCCCGGCTTGACCGACCGCACGTCGTCGCCGACGGCCTCAACGATCCCCATCGGCTCGTGGCCGACCGCCGAGGGGATGTCGCGGTCGCTGTCGCCGCGGTAGAACCACAGATCCGACCCGCAGACCGCGGTGTGGGTCACGCGGATCAGGGCGTCGGTTGGGTCGTCGAGTTCGGGTTCGGGGACGTCCTCGACCCGGATGTCACGGGGGCCGTGGTGGATGGCTGCGCGCATACTCCGAGTGGGGGCGGCGTGGGCAAAAGTCCGGGGATCGGCCTGGGGGACCCCCTCCGACTGCGGCCGACTCCCCGGGTCGTTACGGAAAATTCGAGGCGAAAGCCCCGCCGTTCACTCCCTGTACTGTCGGAAACGCTTAATACGGCGTGTCTATATATCTTACATAGCAAAAATACCAGTACATACTCATATGTTACCCCTCCACCGAGCGATGCCGACGAGCCCCACGGGACGATGATTCAGATCGGCCCCGAGGCCGTTCCGGTCAACGCGGACGTGTTCAACCTCTTCATCGCGGGAGCCCTGGGTATGCTCCTCGGGCTAGAGCGGGAGTGGTCGAACAAGGCCGCGGGCATCCGGACGTTCACGCTCACCAGCCTGGTGGGTGTCGCGGCCGCAACCTTGGGCGAGGCCGTCCTGTTGGCACTCGGCGGCCTCCTGGTGCTCGGTCAGGGGCTGTTGCTCGGTGCCCGCGGGCTGGTGTACGACGCCCGCAGCGAGGAGGCCGATGCCGACACCGACGACGACTACGGGCTGGCGTTGACCACTTCGACCTCCCTCCTGGTCGCGTACACCGTCGGCATCCTCGTGGGGATGGAGTTCGTGCTCGTGGGTGTCGTGATCGCGATCACATCGTCGTTCCTGCTTGTGCTCCGCCGGGAACTCCACCAGTTCGCCCACCAACTGTCCCACAGCGAGGTCCGCGGTGCCGCGGAGTTCGCCATCATCGCGTTCGTGGTCTACCCGCTGCTTCCCACCGGCACGTTCGGCCCGTGGGACGCGATCGACCCACAGCTCATCTGGATGCTGGTGATCGCGGTCAGCGGGATCGGGTTCGCCAACTACGCCATCATGCAGCGGTACGGCGGCCGGGGGATGCTCATCACCGGCTTCTTCGGCGGGCTTGTCAACTCCACTGCGGTCATCGGCGAGATCGCAAACCGGGCGAAGACCAACGACGGCATCCTGACACTCGCGGTAGCGACAGTGCTCGTGGCCGACGCCGCGATGGCGGTCCGGAACCTCGTGATCGTGGTCGCGTTCGTCCCCGAGTCGGCGGTGGCGGTGGGCCTCCCGCTGGGGCTCATCGCGGTCGGGGGCGTCGGGCTGACGATCTACGAACGCAACTGGGGCGGCGACATCGAACTCGACCTCGACTCGCCGTTCAGCAGCAAGAACGCCCTTCGGTTTGGTGTGCTCTTTCTCACGGTACTCGTCGGCACTGCCGCCGCCCAGGAGATGTTCGGGACCGCGGGCTTTCTGGTCACCAGTTTCCTCAGCGGACTGCTCTCAAGCGGCACCACGACGGCCACTGCGGTCTCGCTCACGAGTACCGGCCAGATCACCGCGGCGACCGCCGCACAGGGGGTCCTGGCCGGCACGCTCGCGAGCATTATGATCAAGATCTGGCTCGCCGCCGGTATCAACCGGAACCTGCTCGCGCCGATCACGGTCCGGTCGGCGCTGCTTTCAGTCCTGGGGCTCGTGGGCGTCGTCGTGGTCCAGTTCCTGTAACAGCTGCCCGGAGCGACACGTCGCGGCGAACCGACAGTCGTTGATGACCGCGCCGTCGACACCCCGCTCGCGGAGTTCGAGGATCTCGGATTCGGTTTCGGCGGTCCAGGCGTTGATCCCGAACCCGCGGTCGCGGGCCGCCCGGACGAAATCGGTCTCGAGGCAGAGCTTCACGCTGGGGTGGACGTACTCGCAGTCGAGGTCGGCGGCAGTGTCGAGTGCCGGTTCCACGTCGAAGTCGGCGGGTTCTTCGGCGTAGAACAGGTGGGCGACGGTCCCCGCGCCGGCGTCGCGGGCCGCGGCGACGTCGTCGGGGTAGAACGACGACACGATCACCTCGTGGTCGTACTCGTCGGCCACCGCAACCGCCTCGCTTGCGACATCCCGACCCTTCAGTTCGAGGTTCACCCCCACGTCCTCGGGAAGTGTCTCGAAGACGTCGGCCACCCGCGGGATCGACTCCCCGCTTCCGAGGACCGAGACGTCTTCGAGGACGTCCATCGGCGTCGACGCCACCTCGCCGGTGGCGTCGGTCACCCGATCGAGCGTCTCGTCGTGAAAGATCACCAGTTCGCCGGAGCCACACCGTTGGACGTCGGTCTCGATCATCCCGACGCTCGGCGCACACCCGCGGAACGCGGCGAGCGTGTTCTCGGGATACTGCGTGAGACAGCCGCGGTGGGCGATCGGACGTATCCTCCCCTCGGCGTCGGGGGCTGCCCCCGGCGTCACGGTTCCGGCGCCGTGTAGACGGTGTCGGAGGCGGCCTCTTCCCGCACCGACGAGTGGTAGATTGCGTCGCCGGTGTCGTCGAAAACGTGGAGTCGGTCCTCGTCGACCGCAAGCTCCAGCGTGTCGCCGGGGTTGATCGCGCTCCGAGCCTCCGCTTTGATGTGGAGCTCGTCGCTTCCCACGTAGCAGTGGATCAGGAGTGATTCGCCCAACGGCTCGGTGACCGACACCTCCGCCTCGAACGTCTGGGCGTCCGCGGGGGCGTTGGCGGCGAGGGACACGTCCTCCGGGCGGACCCCGAACGTCGCCGACGGCGGGCGGGCGGTGAACCGGTCGCCGTTCGGCAGCGACAGCTCGAGCGCCTCGTGGGTCGCCCGAACCGCGTCGGTATCGTACTCGAGGTCGATCGGCAGGACGTTCATCGCGGGGCTGCCGATGAACTCCGCGACGAAGCGGGTCTCGGGGTAGTCGTAGAGCACCTGCGGCGGGTCGACCTGCTCAATGTGGCCGTCGTTCAGCACCGCCACCCGGTCGCCCAAGGTCATGGCCTCGGTCTGGTCGTGGGTCACGTACAGGGTGGTGGCGTCGAGCTCCTGGTGGAGTTGGAGGAGCTCCGCGCGCATCTGGACCCGGAGCTTCGCGTCGAGGTTACTGAGTGGCTCGTCGAGGAGGAACACCTCGGGTTCACGCACCAGCGCCCGCCCGATCGCGACCCGCTGTCGCTCCCCGCCGGAGAGCTCCCGCGGTTTGCGCTCCAGCAGCTCCGGGATGTCGAGGATCTCGGCGGCTTCCTCGACCCGCTCGTCGATCTCGTCGTCGGTGTAGTCCGACACCGACTTCATGCCGAACTTCATGTTTTCCGCGCCGGTCATGTGCGGGTACAGCGCGTAGTTCTGGAACACCATCGCGATGCTGCGCTCTTTCGGGGGCAGGTCGTTGACCACGCGGCTCCCGATCCGGAGGTCGCCGCTCGTAATCGACTCCAACCCCGCGATCATCCGGAGCGTCGTCGACTTCCCGCACCCCGAAGGACCGACGAGGACGAGGAACTCCCCGCTCTCGATGTCGAGGTTGATGTTGTCGACTGCCGTTACGTCGTCGAACTCCTTTGTGAGGCCGTCAATGGATATGTCTGACATCTCGAATCACTTCTGTTGGATCGCCAGCGTCTCGAGCAGCGGCCGGTGCATCACGATGAGCACCGCAAGCGGTGGCAGCAGGGCGATGATGGCGCCGGCCATGATCAGCCCCCACTGGGTGAGCCCCGACTGCGAGGCCGCCTGGAGGAACCGGAGCCCGACCTGGACGACCTGTTTGCTCTGGTCGCTCATGATGATCAGCGGCCAGAGGTACTGGTTCCACGAGTAGATGAACGTGATTACCGATACGCCCGCGATCATCCCCTTCGACATCGGGATCAGGACCTCCCACAGGAAAGTCAGCGGCCCGACCCCGTCGAGGTGTGCGTTCTCCACAAGGGAAGCCGGAATCGACATGAAGTGCTGTCTGAACAGGAACACCGCGGTCGCGCTCGCGATGTACGGTCCGGTGATCGCCATAATCGTGTTGCCCCATCCCAGCCGTGCCATCAGGTCGAAAAGCGGCACGATCCGCACCGGAACCGGGAGCAAGAGCGTGAGCAGGATGAACATGAAGATCGCCCGCTCGTAGGGCAGCTTGTAGTACACAAGCGCCAGCGCGGCGAAAAGCGACAGGACCACCTTCCCGACCACGATGATCGCCGACATGATGATCGAGTTGATGATGTACTGCCCGAAGCTGAACTGGCCCAGGGCGGTCTCGTAGTTCGACAGCCCCTCGCTACCGATCCCGATGTTCGTGACCTGGTACACCTCGGTGGTGCTCTGCGTACTCATGATCACCGCGAGGATCAGCGGCAGCCCCATCAGGAGAATCGAGAGGATCAACCCCCCGTGGATGAGCACCCGCTCTGCGTCGACGCCTTCGGGGAGGAGTCCCGCAAGCGCGGATTCGGGGTTCGTTCGCGTCGCCATCTACGCCCCCCTCCCGGCCGGCGCGTGAATCTGTCCTGTCATACTATCCTCCGTAGTGGGCGTGGGTCTCCGAGATGCGTAACTGGACGTACATGAGTATTGCGACGATGGCGAACAGCACGACCGATTCCGCCGACGCGAGCCCGAGGTTGCTGAACTCGAAGGCGTCGCGGTACAGTTTGAAGATCAGCAGGTTCGTCGCGCCGCTCGGGCCGCCGCTCGTCATCAGATCGACGAGCGGGAACGTCGCGAAGAAGGCGTAGATTGTGTCCATGATCACGAGAAACACCAGCGTCGGCGACATCAGCGGCACGTACACCTTATAAAGCATCTTCAGGTGGCCGACCCCGTCGAGTTGTGCGGACTCCGTCAGAGTGCCGGGGATGTTGTTCAGGGCGGCGACCATGAAGATGATGTTGTACCCCAACTGCTTCCAGATGGCGACGATAGCGACGATCAGAAACGCCTGTGGTCCGTTCGTGAACCAGTCCAACGAGGTCCCCGTGAGCAGTTCCAGGTAGTGGGTGATGATCCCGAGCGAGGGGTGTAAAAGGAACAGAAGCACCGACGCCGCGACCGCGGTCGGCAGCGCGTACGGCCAGATCGCGGCGATCAGGTACGTCGACGACCCTACGTCGACCTGGAAGAGCAGATACGAGACGAAAAGCGACAGCGCAAGCGTCCCGATAACGACGATCGCGGCGAACGCCACCGAGATGGCGAAGCTCCTGTGATACGCCGCGGAGGTCGCGAGCGTCCGGTAGTTCTCCAGGCCAACGAAGCTCTTTCGGGCCCCCAGCAGGATCGTCTGCTGGAGGCTCAACCGGAAGGTTTCGAGACCCGGGTAGTACAGAAAGGCGATCAGGACGACGAACGTCGGCAGTAACAACACCATCGCCTGCCACTTGGAGTCGAACGGTTTGGTGAATTCCGGCATGTATGTCGATGAAAGTGATGTCGACTCAGTGTTCGACAGCGGGTCGCGAGCTTATGAGACCCGGTCGTTGTAGCTCTGGATCGCGCTGTCGGCCTCGCTTTTGACCTCAGAGAGCGCGCTGGCGACGTCGACACCCTCGTTCTGGATCATGTCGACGTAGCCCTCCTCGACGATAGTGCGGACCTCCGGGAACGCGCCGATCAGCGCGCCGGCCGTCGCGGGCGTGCTCTCGGTCTCGTCGAGCTGGTCGATCGCCGTCCGGAACGACGGGTTCTCCTCGTAGAAGCCCTCGTCTTCCAGTTGGGTGATGGCGCCCTCGTGGACCGGGAAATAGCCCGTCCCGCGGTGCCACGACGCCTGCTGTTCGGGCTGGGTCATATACACCAGAAGCTCGCCGGCCGCCTGCTGTTGGGCGTCCGACAGCCCCTGGGGGACCCAAAGCGACGCCCCGCCGATGGGGAGGCCGGTACGGCTGCCCTCCGGCACTGGCAGGTACGCGGTGTCGAGCTCGAAGCCGTTGTCCGCGGCACCCTGCTTCATCGGTGCGATACTCGACGTGGAGTAGATGATCATCCCGGTCTGCTGGGTGAGAAACGCCTGCTGGGCCTCGCCCCACGCCTCGATGCCGGGGTTCAGGTACTGGTCTTGCTCGTAGAGGTCGACCCACCACTCGAAGGTGGTCTGGGCGGCGTCGGAGTCGAGATTGGATTCGGTCGCACGCGCCGACCGGCCGTTGTCGTTGTTGACGAACGTGGTGTTCTGCTCGGCCATCCATCCCTCGACGAACCACGAGTGGTTGGGGAAGGTGATCCCCTTCTCGATGTCCGTCTCGCTCGTAAGCGTGTTCGCGGCGTCGGTGATACCCTGATAGGTCGTCGGCGGGGCGTCGGGGTCGAGTCCCGCCGCCTCGAAGGCATCCCGGTTGTACATCATGATCGAGTTACTCGAGTTGAACGGCATCGAGTTCAGCTTCCCGTCGATCCGGTAGAAGTCGAGCACCGGATCGAGGAAGTTGTCGAAGTCGATCTGGCCGCTCGGGATGATATCCTCGACGGGCACGAACGCCTGGCTGTCGAGGCCGAGTTGGGTCCCGATCTCGAAGAACTGCGACAGCGCCGGCGGGTCGCCGGAACTGACCGCCGACGTCGTGGCGTTGAGGTTGTCCCGGTAGCTGTTCCGGGAGGTGGTCTCGACGGTGATCCCGTCGCTTTGTTCCTCGAAACCCGCCACAATGTCGTCGATCCGCTGGGCGAGGTCGCCGCCCATCGCGTGCCAGAACTTGATCGTGACGTCGCTGCCGCCGCCGGAGCCCATCGTGGTTCCGTCGCCGCCGTCGTCGCCGGAACTACCGCCGTCCCCGTCGTCGCTACTGCCACCCTGGCCGGAACAGCCTGCGAGCCCTGCGACAGTTGCCGCACCGGCTCCCTGGAGGAATCGACGCCGTGAGTTTGATAGATTCATCTTCACTAAACTGATGTTCTCGCTAGCCTATTTAACAGTTTGGACTCTTCTATATATATACGTCTGTACCGCTCCGGATACGCCCGTTCTCGACTTGCTCTAACACACTCTGTGGTGAAACCCCCTTATCAGGTACTGTGAGAGCCAAAACGCGTCAGCGACGAGCAGTAGTGAGGTATATATCACAGCGCTACCTGCCGGGGGCCCGCCCCATCGCACCCAACACCACAGGGTAACGATTATACTGTCGGCTATCGTCGCGTGACGTGTTTCGACACCCCGGGGTGTGGAAAACCTTCACGTAGTTATAGCCGACAGTATAATACCGAGTCGGGAGCGTCCGGACATATGAACGCGAAACGGTTCGCCGTCGCCGTCTTCGGCCTCTCGGTCGCCGTCATCATCGGAGCGCTCGCCTTCGAGTTCATCGCTCCCTTGACGGTCGCGGTGTTTCTCTACTACTCGACGCGGCGGTACCACCGGCTACTCGGCCGGTTCCGGCTGCCCGCCAACGTCCGCGCCGTCATCGCCGTGGGGTCGCTGGCGTTGCCGCTGGTCCTGCTTGTGAGTTATGCCACGGTGCTACTCGTAGTCGAGGCGCGGCAGTTCGTCGAACAGTACGCCCTCGTCGACGTCGCCGCCCGGAACGTCGAGTGGTTCGGCGGCGTCAGTTCCCTCCCCGAGTTCTCGATCCAGGGGCTCTACGACGCCTACCGGTCGGGCGACCTCGACTCGTTCGTGTCGTTTGCGACCGAACGCGCCACGTTCTTGACCTCGCTTGTCTCGCGGTTCTTCCTGAACCTGTTTATCACCCTCATCGTCACCTACTACCTCCTCGTCGACGGTCATCACATCAACGAGTGGCTCCTCCGGTTCGACGACGACGCCATCATCCGGGAGTATCTCGAAGCCGTTGACTCCGAACTCGAAGCCGTCCTGTTCGGCAATCTACTCAATGTGCTCGCGATCTCGCTCATCGCGATCGGGGCGTTCAGCGCGTACAACGTTGTCGCGCCCGCGCCCGCAGAGGTTCCCTACCCCGCCATCGCCGGTGCGCTCACCGGGGTTGCGAGCCTGATTCCCGTTGTGGGGATGAAGATCATATACGTCCCGCTTGCCGTCGTCGCCGCGCTCCCGATCCTCCTGGGTGGCGACCCGGCGGGGCTGGCGTGGATCGCCGGCTTCCTCCTGATCGCGATCGTTGTCGTCGACACGATCCCGGACCTGGTGCTCCGGCCGCTGCTCTCCGGCGAGGAGACCCACGTCGGGCTGTTGATGCTCTCGTACATCATCGGACCGGTGGTGCTTGGGTTCTACGGCCTGTTTTTCGCGCCGATCCTCGTCGTGATCGGGCTGACGTTCGCAAACACCGCGCTCCCGCGACTCCTGGGCGCGGATGTGGGACAAGCTATTGAATGACGGATTTCCGTGGCTGAGCCTCGTCTACACGCCAGCTAGAAAACGATCTCTCAATAACTCGTACCACCTTTGATCGGAAGAGCGGAGCGGCTCGCTCCGCTACCTCTGCTGTTACGTCCCGTGGCAGTCCGCTCATACTGTCGGCTATAGTCACGTGACGGATTTCGACACCCCGGGGTATCGAGAATCTTCACGTAGTTATAGCCAACAGTATCAGTAGTTGCGCGCGATGATGCTCCCCTCCGGCAGCACCACATCGATCGGCTTCGTTCCTCCGGCATTCACCGTTGACTCCCCAGAACACGCCGCAACGCCGACAATGGCGTCGGATTCAGCTTCGAACACAACAGTATCACCCGGCTCAGACTCGGGTTCGCCAATCTCAACGTGATAATCGGAGATTACCGACTTCATAAACACGTTTAGAGTCTCCTGAAGTTCAGTTTCGCTGATCCCTTCACCCTCCAGTACTTCAGTGAGGTTCTCCCGACACCCACCTTCTCCCTCCTGCTCATAGTAGTCACCAACTACCCAGTGGTTGCACGGCGCATACAACAGGTCGTGCACTCCGCAATCGTCGGCCACGAACCGAAGGATCGGCTCGCCTTCGGTCGTGTACAGCGTATCGTCGGTCGTCGGTCGGAGTTTGTTCTCTCGTCGGTAGGTGTACTTCGGCGAGAACCGCTCAGTGGTGTCCGCAGCGTTGAACGCGACAAGATCCGCAACCTGTTCGCCTTTGGGATCGGTTACTTCGAACCGCTCTCCTTCCTTGATCTTAAACGATATTCCACTCTTTTCAGGTATGCGTTCGTCCATCATCGATTATCGGTACGAATACCCTATATAAAATCAGTTTGGTCACAACAATTCTTTCTTATGCGTCGAGGAGCTGTCGCTCACTCTTCATGTAAGGGCTCATCGGTTGCGAGAGCTAACGCGGCGTTTGCGTACGTGTCTGCTGCAGCGTAGCAGTCCTCCCAGGAAGTATACTCCGCCTCTGTGTGACTCTTCCCATCCTCGCTGACCGCAAAGACCATTGCCGAATCACACACCGCTGTCAGGTGTGCGGCATCGTGTACCCCCCCGCTGAATAGCCGTGTGTAGTCGTATCCTCGATCGGCCGCCGCCAACTCCACCGTATCAATGATCCGATCCGAGAAGCGGACGCTCTCGGCGCGTGAGCGCTGTTCCCACTCCCACTCGACACCCTCCCGCCGAGCCGCGGCCTCGGACTCCTCGATGACTTGTTGAAGCGCCTGTTCAAGAACCGCGTCGTCGGGGTCTCGGAACCCCCAAGTCACTGTCACTTCCCCGGGGATAACGTTGATAGAGTTCGGTTCGACATCCACGAACCCTACAGTACCGACTGTTTCCGGACCCAATGTTGAGGCGAGTCGGCGCACGCTGGTTACGAGGTCCGCGGCGGCAACCAGCGCATCACTTCGGTACGTCATCGGTGTTGACCCGGAGTGGTTTGCCTGCCCATGGAACGTTGTTGCCCCCCATACGAGGCCGACTACTCCGGTCACGACCCCGACATCGTGTCCTTCTCTGTCTAGGGATGGCCCCTGTTCGATGTGCAATTCAAGATACGAGTCATAGGATTGCTGAGGCTCAGCGGGGACGGATCCTTTGTATCCGACCGTCTCGAGAGCCTGCTTGACCGTTTGGCCATCCTCGTCGGTCTTGCGGTACTCCTCGCTGAGGTCGTGTTCACCGACCCATACGCCGCTGCCCTGCATCGTGGGTTGAAATCGTGATCCTTCCTCGTTAGTCCAGTTTACGACCTCGATTGGACGCGTGGTTTCCTGTCCTACGTCGTTCAGAGATCGTACGAACTCCAGCGCAGCAACAACCCCAAGCGCGCCATCATAGATCCCTCCGTAGGGCTGTGAGTCCAAGTGTGACCCCATGAGCACAGGCGGTGCATCCGGATCCGTACCCTCTCGACGGCCGAAAACGTTCCCGAACTCGTCAATTCGGACCGACAGCCCTGCCGCTGTCAGCTGCTCTACAAACCAATCCCTTGCGGCCCCGTCGACCTCCGAAAGCGCCAGTCGGTGGAGTCCCCCGCCTTCGGTTCCCCCGATCTCCGCTTGTGTTTCCATAGCCTCAATAAACCGACTCCGGTCAAGTGTGATCGACATACGTAGCCAGCCACGTCCGCGAACTTAAAACGATACGTCGCGTATCCTTTGATACAATCCAGGGTGCTAGATGTTTCGAATATAAAAATATTAATTGACAACTGTTCTACTGTATCCGGATTTTTTGATGTAAAAGAAAACTACTTCAACTCGCGACTCAACCCGTGGTTTGTAGTTACACATGACCGATCGTATGCTGAAAACATCGACTGATCGTCGTTCATTCTTACAATCGGCAGGCCTCGCGGGAGCGGCCGGCATTACCGGGCTTGCAGGGTGTATGGGTGGCGGCGAGGAGACGGTGACGCTGACGCTTTCGACGTACGGGGGAGCTTTCGAGGACCATATGGAAGCTAACGTCGCTGAACCGTTTGCAGAACAACACGACAATGTCGAGGTCGAACTCGCGCCGTACTCGGGCGTCTCCGAACTCGAGGGGATGCGTGATGACCCCACAATCGATGTCGCGAATCTTGACGACTTTTTAGTGTTCCTTGGCGACGAGGACCTGTTCCTCGATCTGGATCCGGACATCGTCTCCAACGAGGCCGACCAGTACGACATCGCACAGTATGACCTCGACTACGCCGCGAACAGCTACCTCTACCGGTACGCACTCGCGGTGAACGACGAAGAGCAAGACCCGAGCGAAATCCAGTCGTACGGCGACCTATGGGACTCACAGTACCAGGGTGAGATTGCGATCAACACCGACTGGTCGATCATTATGCTGTTGCTCTCCATGGGTGTCGGCGGCGACGCCCGGAATATGGATCCGTTGTGGGAGAACCTCCCGGCGCTCTCGGAGAACGTCGAGGTATTCTACGAGAACTTCACCGACCCACAGCAGTACCTCGCCCAGGGACAGGTCACGATCTCGAGCTGGTTCGACGGCCGGTCGAACTTCCTCGCTGAGGAGGGGAACCCGATCACGTTCCATATCCCGCCGGAGGATGGCGCCGTCGCCGGCCGGGGAGCGCTCGTCGTGATGAGCAACACCGACCACCCGGAGCTGAGCCAGGAACTGGTGAACTACGCGCTCGGCCCCGACGCACAGCAGGGGTACGCGGAGGACCTCTACTACGGTCCCGTGAACGCCGAAACCGAACTCAGCGGCGATCTTCAAGAGACCGTCGCGACCGAGTCGGACTTCGACGAGTTGTTTGTCCCCGAGTGGGACTACATCATGGACAACGTCGAGACCTGGCGGGAAAACTGGAACACGAACATTTAGTTGCCCTCGACCTACGAGCTACCATACACGTTACATGTCGAATATAACTCTTGACTCCGTTACGAAGGAGTTCGGCGATCTGACTGCTGTTGACGATGTCTCGTACATTATCAACGACGACGAGTTCTTCGTCATCGTCGGCCCCTCGGGGTGCGGCAAGTCGACGTCGCTTCGGCTCATCGCGGGTTTCGAGACGCCCACCAGCGGATCGATCTCGCTCAAGGGGGAACCAATCGGCCACCTCGCACCCGAAGACCGGGACATCCGGATGGTGTTTCAGAACTACGCTCTGTTCCCGCATATGTCGGTCGGGGAGAATATCGCGTTCGGGCTGAAGATGAACAACGTCGACCCCGAAACCCACGACTCGCGGGTTGCGGATGTCCTTGACCTGGTCGGGCTTCCAGACATCGAAGATTCGTATCCGGAGACGCTGTCGGGCGGACAACAGCAGCGGATCGCGCTCGCCCGCGCGCTCGTTCTCGAACCGGATGTACTCTTGCTGGACGAACCCCTCAGCAACCTCGACAAGAACCTCCGGGACCGGATGCAGGTGGAACTCAAGCGGATTCAGAGGGAGACCGGCGTGACCGCGATCCACGTGACGCACAACCAAGAGGAGGCGCTCTCGCTCGCGGATCAGGTCTGTGTGATGAACGATGGCGTGATCGAGCAGATCGGTCCGCCGGAGGAGGTGTACTACCGGCCGCGGAACCGGTTCGTTGCGGACTTCCTCGGGGACTCGAACACCTTTTCGGCGACAGTGCTTAACGCCGACAGTGACACCACGGAACTCGGGGTCGCTGACTCCTCGGTCCGCCTCGTTTCGGGCGCGGAACCGTCGGACAGCGACACACAGACTGCGTTCTTCCGACCGGAGCACGTGGGTATGGCTGAGCAGTCCCCGGACGGGACCAACACGTTCGACGCGACGGTGGCCAGCCGGCTGTTTACCGGTGACAAGATCAGATACCAACTGGACATCCCCGGCGAGACCGACGCCGACGGGCTGACCCTCACCGCGTTCTCCGACTCACAGTGGGAGGCCGGGCAGCCAGTCCGCGTGCGAGTCCCCCCCGAACAGGTCCTGCTATTATGAGCTCGCGCTCATACGCCGGCATCGATCGGCTCCGATCGGTAGTCGGCGGCGACACATCGTCGCTGGTGCTTCTGTTGCCGCTCGTGGTGGCGTTCACCGCCCTGTTCATCGTCCCGGTCGGACAACTGTTCTCCCGAGCGTTCCTCGTGGACGGGACCATCTCGCTCGCGAACTTCCGGGAGATCTTCTCGACGGGGCTCTACATCGACGTCATCGTACGGACTGTCCGGATCTCGGCGCTCACGACCGCAATCACGATGGTCTCGGGCTACCTCCTGGCGTACTACATCGTGTTCAGGTCGTCAAACAAACGCCTCCTGTTACTTCTGGTCTTCGTGACGATGATGGTGGATCTGGTCATCAGGATCTTCGGCTGGGTAGTCGCGTTCTCCAGCGGCAGCATCCTGGAGATCCTCACCAGCCCGTTCGTGGAGGACTTCTCGATCCTCTTTTCCGAAACCGCGATCGTCATCGGACTGGTGCAGTTCACGCTCCCGTTTATGATCTTCGTGACCGTCGGCGTGCTGTCGAACATCGACGATTCCCTCGTTGAGGCGGCCCGCGACCTCGGTGCAACCCGTGCTCAGGCGTTCCTGCGGCTGACGCTCCCGCTGAGTATGAACGCCATCATCGTCGGCGGCAGCCTAGTGTTCGCGCTCTCGATGAGTTCGTTCGTCAGCCCACAGCTGCTCGGTGGCGGCCGCAACCGGATGATCGCCAACACGATCTTCAGCCTCATCGGCAACTCCGGGGAGTGGGGGATCGCGGCCGCGCTCGGGTTCACGCTCCTCGTCACGACGGCGAGCATCCTCGTCATATTCATCGCCATTGTCACGGCGCTGCTCGGGAGTGATCGACCATGAGCGGGCGGATCGAGCGGCTCGCCTGGCGGTTGGCGGCCGGTGGCGTCCTCCTATTCTTGTTCTTCCCGCTCCTGCTCGTCATCGTCATCTCCTTCAACCCCGACGGGTTCGTGTTCCCCCCGTCGGGCGTCTCACTCGAGTGGTACGCGAGCATGCTCAACGACTCCGCGCTCATCAACGCGTTCCTGTTGTCGGTCGGGCTCGGGATCGGCACGGCGGTGATCACGCTTCCGCTCGTGATTCTCGCCAGCGTCGGGCTCCGAAACGAGGGGCTGCCCGGCCAGCAGTACCTCGAAAACGTCTTTCTGTTCCCGCTCATGGTCCCGGAGGTCGTGCTCGGGTTCGCGCTCCTGATCTACTTCAGTTCCCTCGGGCTCACCGGGTCGACGGTCGGGATCGTGTTCGGGCACATCATGTTCACCACGCCGTTCGCGCTGCAGACGATCCTCGCGGCGATGAAAGGCATCGACACGGATATCGAGGACGCGGCCCACGACCTGGGCGCGGGGTCCCTGCAGACGCTCGCGTACGTGACGCTCCCGATGATCAAGCCCGCGATCATCGCGGGTGCGGGCTACGTGTTCATCCTCAGCTTCACCAACGTCACGATGACGCTGTTTCTCGTCGGTTCCGGGACGGTCACCATCCCGGTCGAGATCTACCAGTACATCTCGTTCAGCATCGACCCCACCGTCGCGGCGGTGGGCGCGGTGTTGATCATCGTCTCCACCTCGGTCGTCGTCTACATGGACCGGGTGTTCAGCGTCCAGGAGATATCGGGGTTCTGACCGGCCCGCGCTCCGGCGGGGACGTTCGCCCCCCGGCGGCCACACCACTCATACGCGTCCCGTTCTACACACTGGTATGCATCTCTTTTGGCACCAGCGCGACCTCCGGATCCCGGACAACCGGGGGCTCACACTCGCCACAGCCGACGACACCACGCTCCCGGTGTACGTCGTCGACCCCGACCTCCTGAAACAGATCGGACGGCGACAGCGCGCGTTCCTGCTCGAGGGCGTCGGTAAACTCCGGGAGCGCTACCGCGAACTGGACTCGGAGCTCGTGGTGCGGTCGGGCGCGCCCAGCGAGGTCCTCGCCGACCTCGTCGACGCCACTGACGCCGAGCGGGTGTACTACAACACCCACTACCGGCCGGCACGCCGGAACCGACAGCGCCGGGTCGACGACGCGGTCCCCACCGAGTCGGCGACGGACCTCGTCCTCGTCAACCCCGGGCGGCTGGAGTCGGACTACCCCAACCATAGCCGGTTTTACGACGACTGGACCGAGGAACACAAACTCCAGCCGTCGGGAACCCCCGACGCCGACGCGCTGGCTTCGGTTGCTGGCGATACCGACGGGACAATCCCCGAGGCCGACGCCGACATCGACCTCCCCGAGGCGGGCTACCGCGCGGCCCGGGATCGGTACGACCGGTTTCTCGACGCCGGGATCGAGACGTACAACGACACCCGCGACGACATGCGACTCGCCGCCGAACGCCCGATAGGGGCGGTCTCGCGGCTCTCGCCGTACCTCGCGGCGGGGATGATCGGGATCCGGGAGGTGTGGGCCGACGCCTCCGAACGGCACGACCTCGCGTCGGGCAACGCCGCCCGGAACATCGGGAAATATCGGTACGAGCTGTCGTGGCGCGAGCAGAACTACCACCTACTCTACCACAACCCCACGCTTCTCGTGGAGAACTACGTCGACTTCCCCAACCCGATCGCGTGGGAGGACAACGACGACCACTTCGAGGCGTGGAAGCGCGGGGAGACGGGCTACCCGCTTGTCGACGCCGGGATGCGCCAGCTGAACACCGAGGGATACATCCACAACCGGCCGCGCCAGAACGTCGCGTCGTTTCTGACAAAGCATCTCCTGACCGACTGGCGGAAGGGCGCACGCTACTTCACCCGGCAGCTGATCGATCACGACCCCGCGAGCAACCACGGCAACTGGCAGTGGATCGCCTCCACGGGGACCGACAGCGTGGACGTCCGCATCTTCGACCCCGTCGCACAGATGTCGAAATACGACGACGGCGCCCACTACGTCACGACGTACGTACCCGAACTGCGGGACGTTCCGGCAGGAAAGATCGTGGAGTGGCCGAACCTCTCGCGCGCCGAACGCGAGCGGCTCGCGCCGGAGTATCCCCACCCGATCGTCGACCGGAACGAGGCCTACGACCGCGCCCAGCGGACCTTCGAGCGGGCGCTCGGGAAGCGATAAGCGGTCGGCCGGCGGTAGCGACGCCGCCGGACGGCTCACTCCTCGGCGAACTCGACCCCGACGAACTCGACGCCGTCGAACTCGAAGCGGGCGCCCCCGTTGTCGGCGTCGGTCACCGACACCGTCCACCCGTGTGCGGCGGCGATTTCGCTCACGATGCTCAGCCCGAACCCTGTCCCCGGCTCCGAGGTAGTGTGGCCCGCGTCGAACACCTCCTCGCGCTTCCCGGCGGGAACCCCGGGGCCGTCGTCGGCAACGTAGAACCCGCGGCGTTCGGAGAGGGCACCCAGCGAGACCGTGACGTCGTCGCCGCCGTGTTCTATGCTGTTCCGGAAGAGGTTCTCAAGCAACTGGCGAAGCCGGGACCTGTCGGCCCGAACCGACAGCCGACCGGGGTCGACCTGCAACGTCGCCACGTCGGGATCGGTCGTTTCCCACGCCTGCTCGGCCAGCGCAACGAGGTCTACTTCCTCGACGCCTTCGACCTCCATCCCCTCCCGGGCCAGCGTCAGCAGGTCCTCGATCAGCGCTTCCATCCGCGACAGCGCCCGCTCCAGCGGCGGGATGTGCTCGCTTTCGATCTCCTCGGCGAGGAGGCCCGCCCGTCCCGTGGCGGTCTGCAGTGGGTTCCGGAGGTCGTGGCTGACGACGCTTGCGAACTCCTCCAGCCGGTCGCGTTCGCGTTGGAGTTGCGCCCTGGCTTCTTGCCGCTCGAGTTCGTAGCTGACCCACCGGGTGAGCAGTTCCACGAACGTCCGCTGGGTGTCGGTGAACACCTCGCCGCGCTCGCCGGTGTCGGCGAAACACAGCGTCCCGTACAGTTCGCCATTGACCTCGATACACCCGCCGATGTAGGTCCCGAGCCCGAACCGGTCGTAGGCGGGATGGTCCGCCCACCCCTCCTCGGACGCGTTGACCACGGTGAGGAGCGTGTCGCGTTCGATGGCCCGCTTACAGTATGCCTCATTCAGCGGGCAGCTCTCGCCGGCCTTCAGCCCCGGGTGTGACGCCACCGACGTTTCGATGTACTGAGTGCCCTGCTCGACCCGGGTCAGAAACCCGTTTTCGACGTCCAGATACTCGGTTCCCAGCCGGAGGATCGACTCGACTTTCTCCTCGAAAGTGCGGTCCTGATCCGACGACACCGCGTATAGCTCCTGGAGGGCCTGGAGGCTCTCCCGCTGCTTTTCTTCCAGTTGGCGCTGTTCTGTGATGTCCTGAAGATACACCGACAGCCCGGAGTCGGAGGGAAACGCGCGGACGTCGAACCAGGTTCCCAGGGGTTCGTAGTACTCCTCGAAAGCCACCGACTCCTGCGACGACAGCGCCTCGTGATAGCGGTCGTAGAAGGCGGTGTCGACCGCTTCGGGGATCGACTCCCAGAGGTGGAGACCATCGAGCGTGTCGGCGTCGCCGAGTGTCTCCTCGGCCATTGCCGCCTCCAAGAACTCACGCGCCGTCCCGTTGGCGTACGTGATGTGCCAGTCGGCGTCGACCGCGAACACGCCGTCCGCCATCCGATCCAGGACTTTCCGCAGATCGACATCGGTGGCGGAATCCGGCGAACTACCGTCCATACTCGGTTTTCGTACGCAATTCGGTTAGTGGTATCGGACGGCCGGTGGCCGCCACCCACGGAACAGTCGGCCTGTGCGGGCGATCGACTACTCTCCGAAGCACAAAAGACGGAGCTCCGCCAACTGTTGGTCGTATGAGAATCGGGCAATACAGCGCGGGCGACGAGCAGCCGTGGTGCGGCGTACAGACCGACGACGGGACGGTCGTCAGCCTCCCGGAGGCCGGCGCGGTCGCAGGTCTCGACCTGCCGCGGGGAACCCGCAAGCTCGTCGACGAGTGGGAGTGGCAGCGAAAGGCCGAACTGGCCGTCGAACACGCCGCCGAGACGGGGATCGGTGCCTACGACGCGGGTGACGTCACGCCGGCCGCGCCGGTCCGCGATCCCTCGAAGATCGTCTGTGTGGGGCTTAATTACGTCGACCACGCAGAAGAGGGCGACAACCCGATCCCCGAGGAGCCGGTCCTGTTCTCGAAGTTTCCGACGTCGGTGAACGGCCCCGGCGGCCCCATCGAGTGGGACCCAGACCTCACCGACGAGGTCGACTACGAGGCGGAACTGGTCGTCGTCATCGGCGAGGAGACGCGGCGCGTCGACGAGGCGGACGCCCTCGATCACGTCGCGGGCTACCTCGTCGGCAACGACGTCAGCGCGCGGGACCTCCAGCACGGCGACGGCCAGTGGATCCGCGGGAAGAGCCTCGACACCTTCGCGCCGATCGGGCCAACGCTCGTCACGCCCGACGAGATCGACGATCCCGGGGATCTCGACATCTGGACGGAAGTCAACGGCGAGCGGCTCCAGGAGTCGACGACGTCGAACCAGATCTTCGGCGTCGACGAACTGATCGCCTTCTGCAGCCGGGCGTTCACGCTCAACCCGGGGGATCTGCTCTTCACCGGTACGCCCCCGGGCGTCGGCGTCTACCGGGAGCCGCCGGTCCTGCTTTCCGACGGCGACGAGGTCACGGTCGGTATCGAGGGGATCGGCGAGTTGCACAACCCCTGTAAGTTCTCGTGAGTGGCGGACAAAAAGATCAGTAGCCAACCAACTGTGTTGAACTCCGTGCGGGGTCCCCTCCGGAGACTGCCGTGAGGTGGCCGTGGCCGAGCGTGCTACCGGGACGAGACCGGACAGGTATCGACCCCCAAAAGCGAGTACAGCGGGCAGGTCCCCATCAGGCTGGTGCCGATCAGCACGAGCGACACAACCCCGAGAACGGGTGATGCGATTGCTGGCACCGGGACAGCGCCTGCAAGTGTCGCCAACGACAGCAGCCCTGCCACTGCGCCGACCACCATTCGAGCTGTGCCGTCCGTAGAGCCGACATTCTGTTGCATGTTCGTATAAATACACACACGCCACTTATAAAAATGTGGCTATATCACAATACAATAGACTGAAATACCGACTATCGTCATCCGTCCTGACGGGCGGCTCTGAAAACGTTTGCCGCCGAAATGGCGTTCTATACGCATAAAAGCGATCGAAGCCCCCGTTCAGAACGGGTTGTGATGATACGCATTAGTATTTCAAAAACAATACAATATTTGTGTAGGCACAAGCCGTAGCGGAGGGTTCCCCGAGCGAGCACGTTGGTCGCCTCCCCGGGAAGCGTCTCTCAACGGCATAGAGACGGTGGTGTGCTACCGGACGACCGCCCGCCCGTTTCGTCGCCGGCGCGAGCCCTGGCTTCCAGCGGGGCCTCCCGCGCCCGGCCTGTGGGACCTCCGCCCGAAAGTGGGTTTCCGACTGGCCACCGTGTAACGAAACACGACCCGGCCGGTGACGGACAGAGTCAAACCCGTCGCCCCCGCAACACGGACTGTGCTTTCCGACCCCGACGTGTTGGTGATCGGCGGCGGCGCGACCGGTGTCGGCATCGCCCGTGACCTGGCGCTCCGCGGCATCGAGGCGTTGGTCGTCGACCGCGACGGGCTCTGTAGCGGCGCGTCCGGTCGCTCCCACGGCCTCCTACACAGCGGGGCACGGTACGCGGAGTCGGATCCCGACGGCGCCGCGGAGTGTCTCACAGAAGCCCGGGTTCTCAAGCGGATCGCCGGCGCGTGCGTCACAGACACCGGCGGGCTGTTCGTCAGCCTGAGCGGTGACGATAGCGCCTACTTCGAGGCAAAGCGGGAGGCGTGTCGGGCGGTTGGGATCCCGGTCGAGACGCTCGACCCTGCGGAGGCACGTCGGATCGTCCCCGAACTCGCGGCGGACACGGAGCGGGCGATGCGGGTCCCCGACGGGGTCGTCTACCCCTCGCGGCTGATCGCGGCGAACGCGCTCGACGCCGACGCCCACGGGGCGGAACTCCGGCCACACGCGCCCGTCGAATCCATCTCAATCACGGGCGGGGCAGTCGCAGAGGTCGAACTCGGGGGGACTGCCGGAACGACTGTGACTCCGGAGTTCGTGATCAACGCCGCCGGTGCGTGGGCGGGTCAGGTTGCGGAACTGGCGGGCGTCCCGGT